>CENJ01101415.1_pt1 | contig 23699 bp, 12 predicted proteins | sample 356161 | NCBI WGS metagenome assembly CENJ01 (sample SAMEA2619531, study PRJEB7988) | marine metagenome | biome: marine biome (ENVO:00000447); feature: surface water layer (ENVO:00002042); material: "saline water (ENVO:00002010), including plankton (ENVO:xxxxxxxx)" | depth 5 m
AAACAGAACCTTGATTTTTTGAATTATTTTATGAAGTTTAATTGTAAGGTTTATTGATTTTATCTTTAAACAGTTCTATAATTTTTGTTGGTAACATCTGGCCGAAATTATCAGTGCCTTTCATTTAAACTATTAATTTAGAGATTAATTATATGTATTGAGAATTCAACATAGTATAAACCGCGATTTTAAATAAATTTGTGTATTGTCGTGTTGCTGTTAGGAGTTGGTGAATTATAACAGTCAGAAAATTATATCATTCCAAATGAAAAAAATATTTATTTCAATATTAACTTCAGTTTGTTTATTGAATGCTGTTGTGACCAATGCCCAGTTGAAACCTAATTACAAAATACTGCTTATTGGAGATAGCACTACCGAAGGCGGTAAAGGGATATTGGATACAACAATGCAGAAAGTAATAAATACTGAAAAAGGTGAACAAACTCTTGAAGTTTATTGTTCTTTAAGGGGAGGTGAAACTGCTTTTTCTGTATTTGATAGCGGCAGGTATGAACGCGAAATCAAAACCTATAAAAATATAGATTATATTTTTGTTAGAAATGGCATTAATGATTTCTAATTAAATATTTTATGAAACTTTCTGATTTATACTATTCAACGCACAGAATTTTTTTTTGACACTGAAAATAAGATGTTTGCAATTTTTTATAACTTTTACAATCAGTTAATATAACCACCGTTTACATTTTATGAAATCAGTTTACAAAGCTTTAAATAACTATTTTTTAAGTAAGTTTTTAAATTTATAATCTTGAAATTGATTTAAAATAAATAATTATCAGATGCTTTTAGTATTACTAAATCATCACAGTAAAAAATTCAATATGATGAACAAAAATTCGTATGTAATTAACTATTTTGGAATTAAAATTATCAAATTCTTTAATTTTTGGTCTAAATTATTTTTAAAAATTTTGTTCGCCACACTAACTTCTACACTACTGTTTTTAGCGTGCAGTAAACAACAAGGATCAAATCGTATGCGTGAAGAGCTTGCAAATATTTACGAACAGGCGTTAGAAAATCCAAATCAGTATTTACATATGAATAGAAAAATGGTTGAGTGGATGATGGCTAAAGCTCAATACCTTCCCCCCGAAAAAATTCTTTTTCATCGTTACTTACTTTCTCAGGAATTATTGCGTGCAGGTCAAACAGAAGACGCAATATCAGAATTAGAGGGCATACTAAGTGATATTGGTTATAAAACTGATAGGGTAAATAATTCAACAAGGCCTTTAATTGATGAGCTTGCTTTGGCATATCTACGTCTTGGTGAACAGATTAATTGCATTGAGCACCATGCAAGTGAGTCATGCATTATGCCAATTATTGGAGATGGAATTCAAGTTAGTAAAAAAAATACAAAAAAAGCAATTGACCTTTATCTGGTCATTCTAAACAAATATCCTGATGATTTGGGCTCACGCTGGTTGCTTAATGTCGCCTACATGGCTATAGGTTTATACCCCGATAGTGTTCCAAAACAATATCTTATAGATGGGCTTATGGGTGATTTTCAAGCTGAAATACCAAAGTTTAATAATGTTGCTGATGATTTAGGGGTGGCAATAAATGATATTTCAGGAGGACTTAGCATTGAAGATTTTAACAATGATGGACATTTAGACCTATTTGTAACCTCCTATGGATTAAACGATCCTTCACACCTTTTTTTAGCAGACGGAAATGGAAGATACAATAATTTTACTTCTGAGGCTGGACTGGACGGCATAGTTAGTGGTCTAAACTCAATTCACGCAGATTATAATAATGATGGTTATTCCGATATTTTGGTTTTGCGTGGAGCTTGGCTGGCGGACGCAGGATCTCATCCAAATTCACTCCTGCATAACAACGGAGATGGAACATTTACAGATGTAACTCATGATTCGGGGATAATTTCATACCACCCGACCCAAACAGCGTCATGGGCTGACTTTAATCTTGATGGACACCTTGACCTTTTCATTGGCAATGAGTCGAATAGCAAATGGCAGAATATATATACAAAGAATCGAGTCGGTCTAGGACAACAACACCAATCGGAACTTTATTTAAATAATGGTGATGGCACATTCACAGAAGTATCTCAAGAGGTGGGCATAGACCTTGAAGCTTTTGTAAAAGCTGCTGTCTGGGGGGATATAAATAATGACGGATTACCTGATCTATATGTCTCGATCCCTGGTGAACCAAATAAATTATACGTCAACAAGGGGGGGACATCCATAAAGGATTGGAGTTTTATCGAACAAGCTAAAGAATCTGGGGTTGAGAATCCTTTATTCTCTTTCCCAGCTTGGTTTTGGGATTTTGACAATGATGGATGGGAGGATTTACTTGTACTAACCTATGATTACAACCATTTCCCTTTTTTGAGCAGTGATATTGCAAGCGAGCACCTAGGTTTACCTTTTAAATCTGAAACTCCACGGCTTTATAAAAATAATAAGGATGGAACTTTCTCTGACATTACAAAGTTAGCTCAACTCGACAAAGCCCTTTATAGCATGGGATCAAATTTTGGAGACTTTGATAATGATGGTTGGTTGGATTTTTATGTTGGTACTGGTTCACCTGACCTCCGTTCTATTGTTCCTAACAGGGCGTTCAGAAACGTTGGAAGTAAATACTTTGAAGATATTACTTATAATATAGGTATGGGGCATATTCAAAAAGGACATTCCATAGCTTTTGCTGATTTGGATCGTGACGGAGATCAGGATGTATATGCAGTAATGGGTGGTGCTGTTGAGGGAGATAACTTTGCAAATGCTTTATTTGAAAATCCAGCTAAAAAGGATGAGAATTCATGGATTACAATTGAACTAGTGGGTAGGACAGCTAATCGTTCAGCAATTGGCGCAAGAATTGAAATTATTATCCGGCAAATAGACGGGCAGAATCGTAAGATTGCACGTACAATAGGGACAGGTGGTTCTTTTGGTTCCGGGAGCCTTCAAGCAGAAATTGGCTTGGGAAAGGCTAAACAGATTCAAGAGTTGAGTATAAAATGGCCCAATGCCCAGCAAACTACTGAAACTTATAATAACCTTGCCATCAATAAATTCTATCATATAGTTGAAGGAGAGCCTCCAGTAGTATTAGATAGGGAACCAGTTCCGTTCCGAAAGGACTCAAAAATGAAACATAACCACTAAAAATTTTCAGAAAACCTGTGCAGTCCAACTAACCACTTGAAAATAGAACACAACGTTGTTTAAAAACATACTATTTTAAGTGTATTTAAGAGTTTATAATAAAAAAAACTAATAGTTTTTCAATCAGCTGATTTAGAGATTGCAACCCATTTAATCAAAAATTTTATTTTGAATTAATGTTATCAATTATGAAATCCATAGTTTTTTTAATTACGGCGCTAGGTTTTGAATAATTCCAAATTTCATCAGCAAAAGGTTCCAATGAAAAATACCCATTGTATCCCCTATTAATTAATTCATTAATTTGTTTTATACAGTAGGTAGTCCCAATTGAGCTATTTTCGAAACAAAATCTAAATTTCTTAGTCATTCATTTTTTTCTAGACCTTCAAATTCTAAATAGATATATTTATAGACAAGTTATAAGAAATTTTATATATAAACATTATTTTAAAGAAACCCTTCACATTATTATAAAAAACAGTAATCCTAATGGGAACACTTTTACTAGCCATTGGATGTACGAACTCAAATAACAAAAAAAATAAAATGATTCCACCAACAGTAAAGAAAACCCAGGTCCAAATGAATAGCATAAACAACATCGGGATAGTTGCTTGATGCTGTTCCAATATGGGAAAGAATCATTTTTGCGCTGATATATTCCCTTGCAGCAGGAGATGTTTGCACTATAAAGGGTGCTTGGTGTTTCTGTGCTGCTGAAAATAAAGCTGTTACTTGTTCAGGGTTAGAAATATTGATTGCTGGAACACAAAAGTTTCCATAAGCTTTCTCAAATAATGTTTTTGCATTTAACTTCAAAATACCTCTTTAATTTTATAAATAGATTTATTGACTTGAAAAAGAAGAAGCTGGTAAATCTTCGCTGTTAAAGAGTGTACCAACAAACCAATTCTTCCAGCCATACCGAACATGGATGGGTTTAGAAACTTTTTTCGAAGATAATCTGATTATGTTATTTGTAATTACAGCTTTAGCAGGATGAAAAACACTGTCATTTCCTGCTACTTCAAAGCCTGTGAGTTTTCCATTTGAAACTAAACCATTAGCTATATGATCAAAGGAAACTTCAATGCTCGAACCCTTACTGACGTGATTTTTATATAAAGGTCCATTGGCTATTATGTCAAAGTTGTATTGATTTTTCAATGCATGTAACGCCAAACGCTCCCCAACATCTTTTTTATTCTCTGGATGAACATCCATTTCCTCACCAATATCTAATAAAACAGCCATACCCGTATTTTTGACTCTGTCAAGTGTTTTGCGTTGCGCGTCTCGCAATCCTTGAGAAGACTGGTTTTTGTCATAGATATAGGGGGCAATTTGGGCAAAGTAAAAAGGCAAATCAGATGACCAAGCAGACCGCCAATCTTCAATCATCCCAGAAAATAAATTGGTATACTCATGGAAATTACGAACATTACCTTCTCCCTGGTACCAAATTACACCTTTAACTCCATAAGGCATTACTGGCGATAACATACACTCGTACATCGCTGAAAATCCATTTGGTGAATTTAGCGGTAATCCTTGCATAATATCCTCTCTGTTTTGTTTATGTAAGGACTTTAGCTCGTCAGTTGTATGGTTGTGTACGATAATATTAAAGCGATTTGTGATGAAACTGTGGTGTTTAAATTTGAAATTTTCAAAAGGAACTTTTATCACACTATTTTCACCCAATATCTCAACATCGCCATTAAAACCACCACCACCACCAAGATCAGTGACTCTAAAAGAAAGTAAATTTTCACCCTTTCGGATGATTTCTTTGGGGATCGTATAATTTCTTTCTGCAGACCAATTAAATGTATTTCCAATAAGTTTTCCATTAAAATAAGTTTGATCTGCATCGTCAATCCCTTTTTTCACATGAAGAACATAGTCTTTAGTCGGATCAGATATATTCACAACAGTTCTATACCATATTATTCCATCAGAAAGTAGGGGATCCGCCTCTTCAAAAACCGCTTCAAATCGCCCTTCACTTACCAAACCACCATAATTATTCAAGGTAGGTTTCCAAATTTCCCATAAACTATCATCAAATTCAATGTTTTTGAAATCAGTGTCACCTAAATTTAGATTTATCCAATCTTTTTGGTATTCACTCCATAGTTCTTTGACCTCTGTCCATTTGGGTACTTCGTAAGTTTTATATTCATATTTCTTATTGATCACTTTTGCTATTGAGTCATTATATTTTTTGAAATAATCTTGGTATCCCAAAAAACTATAATCATCAGGAATTTGATCTTTCGTTTCCTCAAGTGTTCTTAGTTTTTTAGGGCTCGTCCAAGCCTCAACTCGAGTTCCACCCCAACTTGTATTTACAATACCGATTGGAACACCCAACTTGTCATGTAGTTTTTTAGCAAAATAGTAGGCAGTTGCACTAAATTGTCCAGTAGTTTCGTTGTTGGCTGACATCCATTTTCTATATTTTATGTCTTCACCTGAAAGGTCTTGTGGAACTGAAAACATACGAATCATATCATTGGTAGAGTTGTCTATTTCCTCATCCTGGTTAGTTACACATCCATCACATTGGTTCATCCTCCACTCCATATTCGACTGACCTGATGCTAGCCAGACTTCCCCAATGAGTATATCTTTAATTTCAATTGTTTTGTATCCGTCTGAAATTTTTAGCTTTTGGTTTTTAATGTTTAAGTCCTTGTCATAGGCCGGTGTGGGTAGCTTAGCTGTCCAATGACCAATGTTATTGGCTTTTGTAATAACTGATTCTCCCCATGATGAAGTTATTGTTATTTCAGAAAGAGGAGACGAAGTCCCCCATATTGGGTTTGATTGCGTCTGTTGTAAGACCATTTGATCCGAAAATACAGGAGAAACATTGAAGTCATAATTAATACTGTTACAACTAACTAGGAATAATGATGAAATTAAAGAGAAGATGTAAACTTTGCAATTCATTTTTATAGTATCTGTTAAACGAATATTTTTTAAACGTCAACATTACGCTTAAATTCTCAAAATAAAAAATATTTACATTAATTTTTATAGGTACAGAAAAGTAATAATTTCTTAATTAATACACTGTAATTTAAATTTATTTCATACTTTCACTCTGATAATTATTTTCATTAAAATTTGTGATTTTTGTATAATTAATACAATTAATCTTTTTAAAACCTTTAGAATTAGAGGCTGTTATAATCATGATTTAGGAAAATTATATTTTAAAAAAAATCATTTTTTATTTTCACTCCGATAATTTTTTATATGTCTTCTAAAAAATATAACAAGAATCAAGAAATCAGCGTAGCAGTTGACTGTGTTATTTTTGGCTATGATCAACAAAAATTAAATGTACTACTTTTTAAGCGTAAGGTAAATCCTTTGAAAGGGTGTTGGTCTCTTCTAGGAGAGGTTCCTGACGCTAAAAAATCAATGGATCAATGTGCACTTGACATTATATTCAAGCTGACTGGAGCCAATGATATTTATCTAAATCAATTAAAAACTTATGGGGATACAAATAGGGACCCGTTAGAAAGAGTAATCTCTATTGTCTACTTTTGTTTAATTAAAGTAGATTATTTTAATATTATTGATCTTAAAAAACATAATGTAAATTGGTTTGAGTTAAATAAAACTCCTCAAATAGTTTTAGATCATAATCAAATGATTGAAGACGCCTTAATTAAATTAAGAGATATCGCCAAAACTCAACCTTTAGGGTTTAAATTACTACCAAAATTGTTTACTCTTCCACAATTGCAAAATCTCTACGAATGCATTTATAATACTAAATTTGATTCTAGAAATTTTAGAAAAAAAATTATTTCATCTGGGTTTTTAGAAAAAAGTGATAAAAAGGATAAATCATCATCAAAAAAAGGGGCATATCTATATCGTTTTAAGAGCAATAATGATCAATTAAGTCCTACAAATGAAACCACTAACATGAAGGATGTTTTTCAATTTTGATTAAAAATATACTTTATAAAGGCTTATAAAGTAATTTCAGTAAATATTATTATTTTTAATAAATAGTCAACCCAAATTTACTTTTGTGTGTGGATATCGGTGTTTGCCCACTATTTCCTATAACTGAATTCAATTTTAAAATTTAATTTTAATTGATCATTTTTAAATGATTTTTATAATTAAAGTTTAACACATGAATATGCTTTACTCTTTAAGACTTTGTGTTTTTTTAACAAAAAAATAAATTTTCTATATAATTATTATTAAAAAAATAACTTAAAAATTATGTTTATTCTATTTTTTTTATAATTTAGCATAATAAACGTACATGTTACATTTATTAAAAAAGAATACACAAACCATTTAATAATAATTATGAATAAATATTTTCTAAGAAATTTAAAATTTTTGTTTGTTTTCACAATTGGATTTCAAATACATGCACAGAACGTCAAAGGAGTTGTTCTTGGGGAAGAGGGTCCTCTTCCTGGCGCTACTGTTCTTGTGAAGGGATCAAATATCGGAACAACAACAGATTTTGATGGAAACTTTTCCATTGAAGCTAGTCAAAATGATATTTTGGTAATTTCATTTATTGGATTTTCAACTCAGGTGGTTACCATTGGGAATCAAACAGACTTGACAATTTCATTATTGCCTGATACTGAGCTCGATGAAGTTATTTTAGTTGGTTATGGTACTCAAAAGAAAGAGGAACTAACAAGCGCTATTACTAAAATTGAATCAAAAGATTTTAATGGTGGTAATATAAATGATCCGACACAATTACTTCAGGGTAAAATAGCCGGTCTTAATATTGCTCGTGTAGGTGGCGATCCTAACAAGCCTTTTAATATAAGATTGAGAGGATTAAGTACTTTTGGAGCAAATGCTGAACCATTAGTTGTAATTGATGGGGTAATAGGAGGTTCATTAGACTCAGTCGATCCATCTGATATTGAGTCTATAAATGTTCTAAAAGACGCATCAGCGGCTGCAATTTATGGAACTAGAGGTAGTAGTGGTGTAATCTTAATAACCACAAAATCTGGTAAAGGTATATCACAATCAGGATTTGAATATCGTGTTTACGCATCTAACGAAGAAATTTCAAATATTATTCCAATGGCTAGTACTAGCCAGTTCCTATCAAATGGGGGACTTGATTTGGGTTCTGATAATAATTGGGTTGATTTGGTTTCAAGAAATGCAACTAGTGTTGTTCATAATTTAGCCTTCACTGGAAGTGGTGATAATGGTCTCACATACAGAGCATCATTAAATTACAGAGATGTTGAGGGTATACTCAATACTTCAGCATACGAGCAGATAAACGGGAGGATCAGTGTAAGTCAGAGCTTTCTAGATGATAAAGTAAGATTTCAAGGAAATCTTGGTATTACTTCTCGTGAGGCAAGTCTAGGTTTTACTGATGCCTTAAATATTGCTTTAATATTTAATCCAACGGCACCAATATACAATGAGGATGGTTCTTTTTTCCAAAACAAAGTTCAGGACAGTTACAACCCAGTTGCAATCAATGAGAAGTCTAAAAATGATCAAGAAAAAAATACATTCTTGGCTAATTTTAAGCTTGATTTTGATTTAATAGATGACCTTACTTTATCCGCGAGTTATTCAACTCAATATAAAAATAGTTTTCGGGGAATATATTATGACAATGATGCATTCTGGAGAGGATTAGGTGACAATGGTTTTGCTCAAAGAATCCATGATGAAGAAAAATTTAGTCTTTCTGAACTAATAGCAACTTACAGGGGGGAATTAAATGATTTCAGTTATGAAATTTTAGCAGGTTATGCTTACCAAGAGTTTACCTATCAAGGCACAAATGCTATAAATAGAGATTTTCTTACAAATGAAGTAGGCTATAATAATTTAGCACTTGGATTAGGTATAAATGATAATAAGGGCTTTATGGGTTCCTATAAGGAAGAAGCAAAATTAGCCTCTGCATTTGCTAGATTAAATTTAAATTATCAGAACTTTTTATATTTCTCAGCATCTTTTAGAAATGAGGATTCTTCAAGGTTTGGGCCAAATTATAGAACTGGTAGTTTTTGGGCTACAAGTGCAGGTATTGACATAAACAAATTATTTGATATCCAAGGTGTAGATCAATTGAAACTTAGAGCTGGATATGGTGTAACTGGAAACGAACCAACGCAAAGGTACGCTTACATACAAAAATTAGGAGCTCTTGGACAAGGATTTATCAATAGTGAATTTAAAACTTCTATTGGGCCTCAATCAAATCCTAACCCTGACCTAAAGTGGGAGGAAAAAGGTGAGCTTAATGTTGGTATTGATTTCATTGCTTTAGATTCTAAACTTTCAGGAAGCTTGGATTATTTTAATAGAACTACTTCAGATTTATTAAGAGACACTCCAGTTTCATCTCCACCAAATATTTATACTTCAACATTATTAAATCTGGGTGAATTAGAGACCACCGGTTTTGAAGTTGCATTTGATTATTCTGCAATTTCAAAAGATGATTTTAGTTGGAATGTTGGGTTTAACCTTTCTAATTTTGAAGTTAAATTAATTAATATATCTGACCAAGAGGAGTTTGTAACTTACAGTGGGAATCTTGGTGCACCTGGACTAAACTATACATACCCTATTGTTCTTGAGGAAGGTTCTGTACTGGGTAATATTCGTGCCGGTGTTTTTGCAGGTTATGACGATCAAGGTCGCACTTTGATTATTAATCAAGAAACAGGGGAGCCTACTTTAGAGAGAAATTTAGATCGAGATGGCGTTATAGTTGGTAATGGTTTACCAGAGTATTCATTTGGTATTTCAAATAACTTTACATACCAAAATTGGGATTTAAATATCTTGCTTAGAGGGGTCACTGGTCACTCATTGGTAAATATCCCTAGAGCTTACTGGGAACACCCAGGTTTGTCTGGACGTCAGAATTTTGCTTTCACCAAATACTTTAATCCTGATGATAGTGAGCTTGACGCTTATCACTCTGGTATGGTTGAAAAAGCTGATTTTTTAAGATTAGATAATGCTACCTTAGGCTACACCTTTAGTTTACCAGAGGGCAGTAAAATTGATAATTTAAGGGTTTATTTTGCTGGCAACAATTTATTTACAATAACTGATTACACTGGAAGTGATCCAGAAGTAAGATATGATGATGGTGGAGATATTTTAGTACCCGGTATTGACAGAAGAACGTCTGAATATTTCCCTACAAAGACATATACTATTGGTCTAAACATAAACTTTTAGATGAAAATTCAAAAAATTATATCATTAGAGGAATTTAAATAACAATTAATTATGAAAAATTATAGTAGAATACAAAAATTATTTGTGAAAACCTTTTCAATCATAGCGATTAGTATAAGTTTTTCATGTGATGTTGAACCCGAAATATATTCAGAGGTACTCCCTGAAGAATTTTTTCAAACACCTGACCAATTAGCCTCTGCAGCAGCAGTTGCATACTTACCTTTATCTGGTTATTGGGCTATGACAGCTGAAAATTCTGAGGTTGTCTCAGATGTTGCAACAGTTGCAGTTAGATCCAATAATGGTTGGGATGATGGTGGAGTATGGCCGAACTTAATGTCACACTCCGGGTGGACATCACAGTTGGGTCAAACGTCAACTACATGGAATAACATGACATCAGGTGTTTCAACCTGTAATCGTTTAATTGAAGTATTTTCAGCTTCAGCCGGTGTTGATTCACCAGGTGTAGCGGAATTAAGAGCTCTGAGGGCATTTTACTTTTATAAACTATTATCTGCATATGGAAATATACCCATTGAGTCAAGATTTTCTGACGCGGATCCAAATCCATCACAAGTTGCACCACAAGTTGCGTTTGATTTTATTGAAAATGAGTTGAAGGAGTCTATTCCTCTATTAAGTGAAGATAAAAACTCTATTACTTATGGTAAAATCAATAAATGGGCTGGTAATGCTATTTTGTCTGATTTGTATTTAAATTCTGAAAGAATTACTGGAGTTGCAAAGTGGAACGAAGCTGCATCAGCTGCCAACGTAGTAATCAATGACGGTGGCTACGGATTAGAGGCTGGATATTTTTCCAATTTCCGTGCTGAGAATGATGGGTCACAAGAAAATATTTGGGTTATACCCTACGAAAGAAATATTTTTGGTGGGTTTCAAGTAAGAATGCAGGCGTTGCACCAATCAGCTCCTGGAACTTTTGACTTGACTGACACTCCGTGGGGTGGTTTTGCTTTTCAAACAGAATTTTATGAATCATTTGAAGAAGACGACCTTAGAAAGGGGATGTTTATAGTTGGGCAACAATACACTTCAAAAGCAGGCCCTGTTTGGAATAATACAACAGGTTTTGGTTATGCTAGTCCATCAGATGAATACAAGCTTGAAAACTGTGTTGAAGATTATGATAATTATACACCAGAATTTCAGCCTTTACTTGATGGCGGTTGTAATATATTTATAACCCCTGATTATAATGAAATTGATGGTAGGTATCCCTACAGACACGGTGCAAGGTGGGGTAAGTTTGAAATGCCAGTTGGAGAAACTTATGATATTAGCACTGACTTTCCGATTTACAGACTCGCAGGAATTATGTTAAATAGAGCTGAGGCGTTATGGAGACAAGATAATGCTAGCACTGAAGCTTTAACTCTTGTAAATCAAATTAGATTTAGAGCTGGTTTAAGTGATTTGTCTAGTTTAACAGAGGATGATTTATATCACGAATTCAAAAAAGAAATGGCATTGGAAGGCTTTTCAAGGGATATTACGATCAGATTTGGTCATTGGGAAGACGACTGGTTTTTAAAAGGAATTGGAAACATGAAAGGATCTCCATCTACCAATACTGCCGACGTTACTAGAAGGGTGTTCCCTATCCCTTATGCTGCTTTATTGTCAAATAGTAATCTTGTGCAAAACCCAGGATACAATTAAATTTTTAGTTTTTCATTTTTTTGTTAATAAAACCCAAGTTTTTAACTTGGGTTTTGTCTTTAAATCACAAAATTTCACCATCTTTAATTTTAAGTTGTCATGAATCATAATTTAAAATTATATATTTATTTATGCTTTCTTTTATTTACATATTCTTTATATGTATCCTGCAGCAATTTTAACTCAAATTATAAAGTTTTTAAATTATTAGATCCAAAGGCTCAAGGCATTGATTATGTAAATAAACTTACATATACGGAAGATTTCAATACCTATGTTTTTAGAAGTTTTTATAATGGAGCAGGTGTTGGATTGGCTGATTTCAACAATGATGGTAATTTAGATATTTTTTTTTCTGGAAATCAAACCATGAATGCCCTTTATTTGGGAGATGGAAAATTTAATTTTTCTGATGTTTCTGATATTTCTGGCATCACTAGCCCACACTCTTGGAGTACAGGAATAAGTGTTTTAGATATTAATGATGATGGTCTTTTGGATATTTATGTTTGTAAAAGTGGTCACCCTAATGGAATAAACAGACGTAATGAACTCTTTGTCAATATTGGCATTGATAACAATGGAATACCAAAGTTTTCTGAGCAAGCCAAAGATTATGGTTTAGATATACTTGGTTATTCTGTTCATTCACAATTTTTTGATTATGATTTGGATGGAGATTTAGATATGTATCTCTCTAACAACTCAATTAATTCTTCAACAAACATAATGGATGCTAGAAAAGGTTTAAGATACAAAGAAGATGATTTAGGAGGTGATTTATTATATAGAAATGATAATGGGTTTTTTATTGATGTTACCAAAAATTCTGGAATATATACTAGTTCTATAGGTTTTGGACTGGGTGTTTCTATTTCAGACATTAACTTAGATGGGTGGCCGGATATCTATGTTGCTAATGATTTTTTTGAAAAGGACTATTTGTATATAAATAACCATGATGGAACATTTAAAGAGTCAAGTGAAGATTTAATCGGAGAGTTAAGTTTAGGTTCTATGGGTGTAGATATAGTTGACATGAATAATGATGGATATCCAGAAATTTTTGTTACTGAAATGCTACCTGAATTAGAATCAAGATTAAAAACAAAATCAATTTTTGATGACTGGGATAAATATCATTTAAAAGAAAAAAACGGCTATCATAGACAGTTTCCAAGAAACATGTTCCAATTAAATAATTCATTGGGTGTTAACGGCAAAGTTTCATTTAGTGACATTTCTAGATATTCTGGTGTAAGTGCCACAGATTGGAGTTGGGGTGTACAAATGGCAGATTTTGATTTAAATGGGACTAACGAAATATTTGTCACTAATGGGATTGCTAAAGATCTTTTAGATCAGGATTACATAGATTTTTACAACAATTCTTCTACCATAAAAGAAATTTTACTAGAAAAAGGAGAAGTAATAAAAGAGCTCATTGATAATATTCCCTCACAGCCATTAGCAAATTATATGTTTTCACAAACTAGTTACTTGAAATATAATGATATTTCAAAACAATGGGGTTTAGAACAGAAAGGTTTTTCAAATGGATCTGCTTACGGAGATATAGATAATGATGGTGATCTTGATTTAGTTGTAAACAACATAAATAGTAGCCCTTTTATTTATAGGAATGATACTAATTTAGGTAAACAAAAAAATAATTTTTTGACTGTTGAAGTAAACAATAAATATGGAGCTCCATCAATTGGGACAAAGGTAATGCTCAAAGCTGGAGAGAAAAAATATTTTAAGGAGTTGTTTCTTATGAGGGGAGCAATGTCTTTTATTGATTCTAGATTAAATTTTGGATTGGGCGAAAACAATGTAATTGACACTTTAATGATTACATGGCCTGACAGAAAAACAACGATTAGAACAAATATTCAAGTAAATCAATTTTTATCTTTTTCACAAAATGATGCTGTTTCAAACAATGGACGTAAGACTAAAAAAGCTCATGAACAGATATTCAAAGATGTAACATCCCAACTGAATTTAGACTATCATCACAAGGAAAACAATTTTGTTGACTTTGATTGGCAACGTCTTTTATTTCACATGAAATCAAATGAAGGCCCTAAAATCGCAGTAGCTGATGTTAATGGTGATGGGATGGAAGACTTTTTTATTGGTGGCGCTAAAAATAGTCCGGGTAAATTGTTTGTTCAAAATCAAACAGGATTCTTTTCTTCAAATCATGATGTCTTTTATAAAGATCGAGAATCCGAAGATACAGGAGTACTTTTTTTTGATGCAGACAATGACTCTGATATAGATTTACTTGTTTGTAGTGGTGGGATGGCTTTTTCTAAAAACTCCTTCGCTCTTTACGATCGATTGTATTTGAACGATGGCAATGGAAATTTTACTAGGTCAAATCAACTTTTACCCAATAAAGTTCCTATTTGTACTTCTACAGTTGTAGCCTTAGATTACGATAATGATGGTGATAAAGATCTTTTTTTTGGTAGTAGGATGATGATCTCAGAATATGGTATACCTACTTCAAGCTATATTTTGGAAAATAATGGTAATGGAAAATTTGAAGATGTAACTGATAAGGTTTGTCCGGAATTAAATAATTTGGGAATGGTTACAGATGCAATTAATTATGATTACGATTTAGATGGAGATGAAGATTTAGTTATCGTTGGAGAGTGGATGCCCATTAGTATATTTTCTAATGATCAGGGTAAGTTCAATAACATTTCTTCTAGAATGGGATTAGATGATTCCAATGGATTTTGGAATACAGTTGAAAAAGCTGATTTAAATGGTGATGGCTTTCAAGATTTATTAGTGGGCAATTTAGGAGAAAATACATTTTTCAAAGCATCAAACCAGAAACCAATAAAAATGCATATCAATGATTTTGACAATAATGGTGACATTGAACAGATTATCTCATTATTTAATGGTGAAAAGTCTTTTCCAGTTTCACAAAAAAAAGAAATTACATCTCAAGTACCATCTTTACTAAAAAAATATTTGAAACATAATGATTATAAAGAACAAACAATAAATGACATATTTGATAGCAAAGATTTAAAAAATACAATAGAATTGAATGTTACGAATTGCTCATCCTCAATTTTATGGAATAATCAAAGTCAAAAATTTACTCTTGAAAATCTTTCAGTTGAGGGTCAGTTTTCTCCAATTTACGCAGCTCTTTTTCATGATTTCAATAATGATGAAAAATTTGATATAATAATTGGAGGAAATCAATATAGGGCTAAACCTCAAACAGGTATTTATGCAGCAAGCCATGGTACAGTTTATCAAAATATAAATAATGGAAGATTTAAAGCTTTAAAATCTAAAGAATCAGGAATTTTTATTAAAGGTGAAATAAGAGACATTAAGAAAATTGAAATAGGTGACATAGAACATATTTTAGTTTCAACTAGCAATGGGAATTTAAAATGTTATGCATTATAAATATGAAAATTAATTATCTAAACTATTTCATTGTATTGGTTAGCTTTATTGGATTTTTACATTTTTATTCATGCGATTCAGCAGTATATGATAAAAAATCACTTGACAAGTTGATAAACAAAGAATCCATTAAATCTCAAAGATATGACAGTATTATATATGGGGTAAAATTTGGGATGACTCATGAAGATTTTCATTATTACACCTTGAGAAAAAATAGAGAGGGGTTATTTTTCCCTTCAAGAGGAGGATCTATGGTTAAAGTAGATATAAATAGTGGGTATGATTATCCAATAGAATTTCATTTTTTTCCTTCCACTACAGATGAGAGGTTTACGTCTATAGCGAAGTTTAAATCTATTGTGAGTTACAAGAACCATTCGATATATAATAAGGAAATGTCATTGAAAAATTTACTAGATCAAACTTTACGATTTTTTGAGGAAGGATATAAGGGTAACAATTTTATTAAAGTACTCAACAACGATGATATCTTTGTTAATTATAATTATATTAAGATTGATGCTAATAGAATGATAACAATTAAACCGTCTTATCCTTTAAATCGTCTTGATATTCTATTTGAAGATTTGAGACCAATGGAAAAAATTGAGTAGTTTAAAATAAGTAGGCCACTACATTAATAATGTTTGTTCATTAATTTAATGTTGTTGACTAAATTTTTTAAAAATATATTAATGATCAATAATAAAAATATTTATTTTTTATTTTTTTTACTGTTATTACAATTAATTTCTTGTAAAAGTAGTACTGAAAGTAACGAGACGATTTTCAAACAGTTAAGTGCTGATAAAACAAGAATTGACTTTGAAAATAACTTAAGTTACTCTGATGAGTTTAATATATACAAGTACAGAAATTTTTATAATGGTGGTGGTGTAGGTCTTGGAGATATTAATAATGATGGGCTATTGGATATTTATTTAACTGCTAATCAGCTGCCCAACAAACTCTACATAAATAAAGGAAATTTTGTTTTTGAAGACGTAACAAAAATAGCCAAAGTTGGTGGTAATCGGGCTTGGTCAACAGGTGTTTCTATGGTTGATATTAATTCGGATGGTTGGCTAGATATTTACGTGTGTAACTCTGGAGATGTACAAGGAGATAATAAACAAAATGAATTTTTTATTAATAATGGAGATGGTACATTTTCAGAAAAAGCGGAAGAAATGGGATTAGCCGATACAGGTCTATCAACCCACGCCAGTTTTTTTGACTATGACAAAGATGGAGACCTCGATGTCTATTTACTAAATAATTCTTACACTGCGATAGGGAGTTTTAATCTTCAAAAAAACCAAAGAGGAGTTAGAGATGAAAAGGGAGGCGACAAACTATTTCGCAATGATTCAGGTAATTTTATTGATGTCAGTGTGGAGGCTGGAATCTATGGTAGTGAAATTGGCTTTGGCCTTGGAGTTTCTGTTGCGGATCTTGATAAAGATGGTTGGCTTGATTTATACATCAGTAATGATTTTTTTGAAAAGGACTATATATATATGAACAATGGAGATGGAACTTTTTCAGAAGACTTGGAAAATCAGATGAGATCAATAAGTGTTGCATCTATGGGATCTGATATAGCTGATATAACTGGTGATGGTTACCCTGAAATTTTTGTTACTGAGATGCTTCCTGAAAATGAAGAAAGGTATAAAACAACAATGACTTTTGAAAATTGGGATAAATATCAATACAATGTCAAAAATGGATATTATCATCAATTTACAAGAAATATGCTACATAGAAATAACGGGATTTCACCTGGAGATAAATTGACATTTAGTGAAGTAGGAAGGTTAGCTGGAGTTGAAGCTACAGATTGGAGTTGGAGTGCTTTAATAACAGATTTCGATAATGATGGCCATAAAGACTTATTTGTTTCCAATGGATTAGCTCAAGACATTCTCGACCAAGATTATCTAAAGTTTATTTCTAATGAAGAAATCACAAAAATGGTTGTGAATCAAAGAGGCGTTGATTATAAAAAGTTAATAGATATTATACCAATAAAAAAAATATCAAATTATGCATATTCAGGTGACTCAAATCTTGGATTTAAAGATGTGACTGATTATTGGGGCTTGGATATGCCAAGTCATTCGAATGGTGCTGCCTATGGAGATTTGGATAATGATGGTGATTTAGATTTAATTGTCAATAATGTTAACATGCCCTCATTTGTTTATAGAAATAGAACTTCAGAATTATTAAAGGTAAATAATTTTTTAAAAGTTAAGTTAGAAGGAGAAAACAACAATATTAATGCTGTTGGAGCGAAGGTGACAATTAAAGCAAATGAACAAATCTTTTATTTGGAACAATCTCCAAATAGAGGTTTTCAATCCTCGGTTGATAATATTATGCATTTCGGTCTAGGGGAAATATCAAGTATTGACTCATTAATTGTTGATTGGTATTATGGAAAAAGGACTGTCTTAACTGATATTTCAGTCAACCAGACAGTGGTTGTTAATGAATCTGAAGCTCAAAAATTTGAACGTACCAAAAAAATTAAAAATCATAAAAGATCAATTTTTAAAAATATTTCTGAGACAATCAATTTAGATTATACCCATGTTGAAAATAATTATGTTGATTTTGACAGGGATCGATTGTTATATCACATGAAATCTACTGAAGGGCCCAAACTAGACATAGCAGATGTAAATAATGATGGCAGGTTGGATTTTTATATTGGTGGTGCAAAAAATTCCGCAGGAAAGCTTTTTTTAAATGTTGGCCATAACACATTTAAAGCATCAAATGAAGAACTTTTTGAAATAGATAAAGAAAGTGAAGATTCCCAGGTAGTTTTTTTCGACGCTGATAATGACGGGGATTTAGATTTGTATGTTTCCAGCGGTGGGGTTGAATTTTCCAATTCTTCTTATGCACTATACGATAGATTGTATATTAATGATGGTTTTGGCGAATTTGCAAGATCACCTCAGCTTCTTCCAGTATCAAATCCAGAGAGTACCTCTGTTGTTTTACCTAATGATTTTGATAAAGATGGTGATATAGATTTATTTGTTGGTGTTAGACTAAAGCCTGGTTTGTTGGGAGTTCCTCAAAATGGACACATACTACAAAATAATGGGGAGGGTGTATTTAATGATGTAACATTGGAAGTAGCACCTGAGATGATTAGTGTGGGAATGATTACGGATGCTCAATGGTCTGATGTTGATAATGATAGTGATAGCGATTTAATTATTGTAGGAGAATGGATGGGAATAAAACTCTTTGAGAACAATAATTCAATTTTCACTGAGACTTCAAATAATGTAGGTTTAAAACACACTTCAGGTTGGTGGAATACGATTGTATCATCGGACATCGATAATGATGGTGACATTGATTTTGTCGTTGGAAATCATGGTTTAAACTCAAGATTTAAAGCTAGTGTTGAGGAGCCACTTTCTTGTTATATAAACGATTTTGACAATAATGGATCTGTTGAACAGATTATTTGTAATTATAATGGAGGTGAGTCATATCCTATGGTATTGCGACATGACTTGATTAAGCAACTACCACATCTCAAAAAAAAATACATTCATTATTCAAAATATAGAGGTCAAACTATTCAAGATATTTTCACCAAGGAAGAAATTGAAAGTTCAATATCCCACAAAATAACTATGCTTGAAAGCGTCTTACTTATAAATAATGGTAACGGATCTTTTAACATAAAACCATTACCAAAAGAATCACAATTTGCTCCTATATATGCAATTAATGCATCTGACTTTGATAAAGATGGGATCAACGATTTAATTTTAGGAGGTAACCTTTATAATGTTAAGCCTGAAATAGGCAGATATGATGCGAGTTATGGGCAATTTTTAAAAGGAACAGGAAATGGAGATTTTATAACCTATAGTATGAATGAAAGTGGATTGATATTAGAAGGTGAAATTAGAGATTTCAAAATTTTAAATCAAAAAAATAACGATCTTCTTTTAGTAGCAAGAAACAATTCAAGTATGGAATTTTATCAATATTAATCTTGAAAAGAATCAAATGGGAATTAAAAATAATATAAATGTATTTTTTATTAGTGTTTTTTTAGTAGGTTTTTTATTTAATTCCTGTGACTTGAATTTAGAATTAATGAAAAATAAGGACTTACTATTTGAACTTAAATCATCAAATAAAACAAACATAACATTTTCAAATAATATTGTTGAGACTGATAAGATCAATGTGTTAGAATATAATAATATGTATATGGGGGGTGGTGTATCAATTGGAGATATAAATAATGATCAGCTTCCTGATATTTTTTTAACAGCAAATCAAGAATCAAACAGGCTCTTTTTAAATAAGGGGAACTTCGAATTTGAAGATATTACCAAATCATCAGGTGTAGGGGGTGATGTAGGAATTAATAGCTGGACAACTGGCACTACAATGGTAGATATTAATCACGATGGGTTTTTAGATATATATGTTTGTATGACCCATGGTTATAAAAACCTAGAGGGAACTAATAAGTTATACATAAATCAAGGTAATAATACGTTTAAAGAAAGTGCTGAAAAATATGGGCTTGATATTAAAACTTATGCCCATCAAGCAACTTTTTTTGATTATGATATTGATGGTGATTTAGATATGTTTCTTCTTAACCAAGCAATGCACACACCGCTGTCATACGGACCTGGTCAGATTCGTGAGAAAAGAGATAAGATGGCTGGGGATTTGTTATTTAAAAATGAAGATGGCAAATTTATCGATGTTAGTGAAGAGTCTGGTATTTATGGTGGTCCAAATGGATATGGCTTGGGATTAAATGTATCTGATTTTAATAATGATGGATATCCAGATATTTATGTTTCAAATGATTTTCATGAGAATGACTATCTCTATTACAATAATCAGAAGGGAGGTTTTAATGAAAATATTGTGGGGTCTATGGGGCATACATCTACTTTTTCTATGGGCAATGATGCAGCAGATATAAATAATGATGGTTGGACTGATATCATAACACTTGATATGAGACCGCACAAAGAAGAAGTGTTGAAAACTCAACTGAGTTTTGAAGATTATGATGTTTATGAATTTAAACTAAATTATTCTTATCATTTTCAATATCCAAGAAATATGTTACAACTAAACCAGGGTACCTTATTTGATAAAAATTCTGTAAAGTTTAGTGAAGTTGGAGAATTTAAGGGTGTATCATCCACAGACTGGAGCTGGGGGGTATTATTCGCGGATTATGACTTAGATGGAAAAAAAGATTTGATTGTAACCAATGGAATTCCTCGTAGGCCAAATAATTTAGACTTTATCAATTTTGAATATGACAAGCAAGATAAAATTAAAGAGCTGAGCTATTCAGATATAATTTCTACAATTCCTCGTGGTGAGGTTCCTAATGTTTCTTACAAAAATAATGGATCAAAGTTTGATGATGTGTCGAAAGAATGGGGGCTAGATTTTAAAGGCACCTCAAACGGAATAGCTTATGGTGATTTTGATAATGATGGGGATTTGGATTTAGTAATTAATAATCTGAATGCACCTGTTTCAGTTTACGAAAACATGTTGGGAAGTCATGATAAAAACTATTTTAAAGTAAAATTTAACGGGAGCACAAGAAACAGATTTGGGATTGGAAATAAAGTTGTTATCAAAACCAAAAATGGTAAACAATTTCAAGAATTATTCCCAACTAGAGGTTGGATATCATCTGTCGAACCAGTTTTATTTTTTGGTATTGACAGTTTGGATACAATTGATGAAGTAAAAATAAAATGGTTTGATGGTAATGAAGAAATTTTGAATAATTTACCAGCAAATAGAACTTTTACTTTTAATTATGAGGACTCAAAACCTCCAAAACCTCAAAATATTGATTATAGAATAAGTGATAAAATTTTCAAAAGAGTTGATGATAAGGCCGGGATTTCATTTAAGCATAATGAAAACGATTTCATAGGCTTTAAAAATGATAAACTCATGCCTAGAATGATTTCAAATGAAGGGCCAAAAATAGCAGTTTCAGATGTTAATGGAGATGGTCTTGATGATTTTTATATAGGAGGAGCTAAAAATCAAGCAGGTGAATTATATATACAATCAAAAAATGGGGAAAAATTCTTTAAAAGAAAACATATCAAAGATTTTTATAACGATAGGTCATCTGAAGATGTAGGTTTAGTTTTTTTTGATATTGACAATGATAAAGACATGGATCTTTATGTTGTTAGCGGAGGCGGTGAGCCCTATACCGATTTAACCTCAAAAGACAGACTTTACATAAATGACGGCTTAGGAAATTTTAAAAAATCCATTTCCCATCCACAACTAGACTTTAATGGTTCTTGTGTGGTTGCAGGTGATTTTAATTCTGATGGAAATCAAGATGTTTTTGTTGGGGCTAGGTCTATTCCTGGGGCTTATGGTAAACACTACAGAAGTAGATTGTTGTTGGGTGATGGTAATGGTGCCCTTTACGATTACACTGCACTTACTTTTGCCAATAATGTTAATTTGGGAATGGTAACTGACGCTGTTTGGTTAGATGACTCTAGAGAACTTATTGTTGTAGGGGAATGGATGCCAATCACTATAATTGATTTCAATATTGTACCACTAAACGAGAGAAAAATTGAAAATACGTCAGGATGGTGGAATACCATTGAAAAGGCGGATATTGATGGTGATGGAGACCAAGACCTTTTACTTGGAAATTTTGGAATTAACACAAACTTGAAAGCTTCAATTGATTATCCTGTTAAACTTTACATTAAAGATTTTGATAATAATTTACATATTGACCCTATTATGAGTTATTATAAAGATGGAAATGAATACCTTTATTATAGTTTGGATGAGATGACTGGTCAGCTGGTAGAACTAAAAAAGGAGTACCGTACTTACGAGAGTTATGCTAACAGTAAATTTGATGATATTTTCTCAAAAGAAAGATTAAAGGGTGCTGAAAGATTGCAGTCAGTTATTTTTGAATCAGTTTTTTTAGAGAATAAAAAATTTGGGAAATTTGAACTCAAAAAACTTCCTCAAGATTTGCAGATGTCACCAATTTATAGTTTTACTATTGATGACTTTAACCATGATGGCATCACTGATTTATTAGCTGGGGGGAACTTTTACGCAAATCAGATTAATATTGGTAAATGCGATGCTTCTTATGGTCATTTACTTACATTGAGTAATGATGATGATAAATTAAATTGGGAAATATTACCATCATTAGAATCTGGATTTGCAATTGATGGGGAGGTTAGAGATATAAAAGTTTTAAATGGCTTAGGGAACCAAAAATGGATTTTAGTTTCTAAGAATAATGAAAATGTTGAGCTGTTCTCTTATTAATGCTAACTGTTTGGATATTTTTTAACTATTTTCAGTATTATAGAATCAATGCTCAGTAATATTTAATATAAACTTTTTTAATAGATGTATTTAATAAAGCCAATCATAAATGTTTTATTTGAATTTGTAAAAGTATTTAGTTAAATTGAAATTTATAAACAATAAAAAAACCTATTAAGGATTCTATTTGAATTATCTAAAATAAAAACAAACTTTCCTTTGCTCAAACTGGTTTATTCAAAAATTAGATCATGAATATTTTTAAAACTAACATATTTACAGGGTTTTTAATAATTTTTTTTCTCCTTATTAACATCTCGTGTAATATGTCAAACAATAAAAAACAATCTTCAAAACTGACAACTATTTCTAAAAAATCTTTCGGTAAAACAAAAAATGGGGAAGAGGTTTTTTTATTTACAATGAAAAACAAACTGGGCATGGAGGTTAGTATTATTACCTATGGCGGGATTATAACCTCTTGGACAGCCGCTGATAGGTATGGAGATTATAAAGACATTGTTCTTGGATATAACACCCTAGCTGAATACGAGAATGAAACGCCCTATTTTGGCGCACTTATTGGCCGTTATGGCAACCGTATTTCGAAGGGAAAGTTCTCACTAAATAATCAAGAATACGCACTTGCAGTAAACAATGGAGTCAATCATCTCCATGGCGGTTTAAAAGGGTTTGATAAAGTCGTTTGGGATGCAAAAACTATCCTCAGCGACTCAACAG
>CENJ01169817.1_pt1 | contig 23686 bp, 21 predicted proteins | sample 356161 | NCBI WGS metagenome assembly CENJ01 (sample SAMEA2619531, study PRJEB7988) | marine metagenome | biome: marine biome (ENVO:00000447); feature: surface water layer (ENVO:00002042); material: "saline water (ENVO:00002010), including plankton (ENVO:xxxxxxxx)" | depth 5 m
GACCTCGCTCCTCCCCCTCGTTGTCATTCCCATTATCGGAGCCGGCACTGCCGGTCAGGCTGCAGCTGGATACTCCAGCACAATCGTTCTACTTCTGCTTGGCGGCTTCGTTGTCGCCATGGGCATTGAACGCTGGAATTTACACACGCGCATTGCGCTGAACATCGTCTCGCGTGCAGGCAGCCGACGCCGCTTTATCATTGCAGGTTTCATGATCGCGACCGCGCTTATCTCCGCGTGGATTTCCAATACAGCCACGACCATTATGATGGTGCCGATTGCCATTTCTGTCGCCGCAGAAACCGGCGACGAGGAAGGCCATTTTGCGAAAGCGGTTCTACTCGGCATTTGTTATTCTGCAAGCATTGGCGGCGTTGCCACACCGATTGGCACGCCGACCAACCTGATCGCGATTGACTGGCTGCGCACCAATACCGGCGACGATATCGGCTATTTCCAGTGGATGATGTTTGGCGTACCAGCCATGCTGCTGCTCATCCCGCTCGCCTGGTATGTCGTGACCCGCGGCCTGCCAAAACGAGCGCCGGGTTCGACTGCTAGTGACGGGCAAGCCGAAGTCAAAAAGCACCTTGATGCTCTGGGCAGTGTAACAGCGCCCGAAGCGCGGGTCGCGATCGTGTTCGGCATTGTCGCGACACTCTGGGTACTGCGCGTGCCGATGCAGGAATATCTGGCGCCCGTTCCAGGGCTTGGCTGGATTTCTGGTCTTAGCGATATGGGCATTGCTGCCTTCGGCGCTGTGATGATGTTCCTCATGCCTGCAGGTGGCGGAGAAAAGCGCACATTGCTGACATGGGATGAAGCCGTTCAACTGCCCTGGGGCGTGATCCTGCTCTTCGGGGGAGGCATTTCTCTCGGACAGGCGGTCAGCCGGACAGGGCTTTCAGAGTGGCTGGGAAATCTGCTCACCGTGCTTGAGGGCGCACCTGCGCTCGCCGTTGTGTTTGTCGTCGTGGCACTTGTGGTCTATCTGACCGAACTGACGAGCAATGTCGCGACTATGACAACGCTTGCGCCGATTCTTGGTGCATTCGCGGTCGGGGTTGGCATTGCGCCGGAAAGCCTGCTTGGCCCGGCCGCTGTGGCTGCAAGCTGCGCCTTCATGCTACCTGTCGCGACAGCGCCAAACGCCATCGTTTATGCGTCCGGCCATATGCATGTGAAAGACATGATACGAGCCGGTTTCTGGATAAATATTGGTGCGGTTATCATCATCGCGCTGATTGGGACATATCTGGCACCGCTCGCGCTTTAGCGAAGCACGCGGCGCACAGCCAATGCGTTCGAGTACATCATCGCGAACAAGCAAATGATCAGCGCGCCAAGCAATAGCGCGAGTTCCTCGAAGCCGATTTCCGGCGTTCTGCGCAAACACGCCGCGTAGTACACATAAGCACTGCTACCAACGAGTGACGTCACAAAACCGAGAAGCGCCATCCGGCTACCGAGAATTAACAGGACGGCACCAGCAAAGCCTGTCCAGACGCCGAGCGCCTGCCCCGAAGACGCCCAATGCGGCGTTATCGATACCAGAATAGCCTCATGAGAATTGGGCGGCGCTGAACGCGAGGCCACGAATTCAAGCGCGACATATCCAAACCAGATCAGCAGCAAGAAGCTGATCATCCAATCCTGAAACCGTGTTTCTGCGCGCGAGAGCATATCATCACACCCAAAATATGAAGCAATCGAAGGGTGAAATTATCCGCCAGAGAGTTTGCGCGCGCGTTTCCGGAATCGTTAAAATCTGTGAACGACGCTTTCCGGGAGGTTAAGCATGAGGGCCCAATCGATCAGACCTCAACCGAGCACATCTTCCAGCTTGTCGCCAACATAGGAATAGATGTTCTCAATCTGCTTAGTGGACACCAGACCACCAGCCACTGAGGATGCGCCTGCAAACAAGGCGACAAAGATATAGGCCAGTGCGCCCCATATATGGTGGCCGAACCATTTCCTCTTTTCCTTCACCTCAGCCGGCTTGGGCTTCTCAGGTTCCGGCCAAAGCTGCGCCCGCAAGTCCTGCCCGCTGGCAGACCACCCTCTTAGCATTTCATTTCGGTTGAGTTGGCGCATGGGCATCACCGATAGCAGCGCAAGGTTAAGGCCGGTAAAATCCACCCCATCCAATTCGCGGCTTCAGAAAAAATCGGCAAGCGGCAAATTCAGCTGGAGGCTAGAATGGACCTTGGCGCAATTGTCGTTAATTGTGGGCGCTCGAAGGAATCACTCTGCATGACCGACAATTCTGCTCCTATCACCGAAGACAGCCATCTCTATCTGATCGATGCGTCCGGTTACATCTTCCGGGCCTTCCACGCTCTGCCGCCTCTCACCCGCCCGTCAGACGGCCTGCCGGTCGGCGCGATTCAGGGTTTTTGCAACATGCTGTGGAAGCTGCTGGAAGATCTGAAGGGTAATGAGCGACCAACCCATTTCGCATGCGTGTTTGATAAGGGCAGCTACACTTTCCGGAACGACATGTACCCGGACTATAAAGCGCAGCGTCCGCCCGCGCCGGAAGATCTCGTTCCCCAATTTCCGCTGATGCGTGATGCAGCACGCGCCTTCGGCACGCCCGCCATCGAGATGGAAGGCTATGAGGCAGACGATCTGATCGCGACCTACGCCAAACAGGCTGAAGCAGCTGGCGCGCGCGTAACAATCGTCTCGTCAGACAAAGACCTGATGCAACTCGTCTCTGACAAGGTCTCTCTCCTCGACACGATGAAAAACAAGCGCATCAGCTTTGAAGAGGTGATGGATAAGTTCGGCGTCACACCGGACAAAGTGATCGATGTCCAGTCGCTCGCGGGCGATAGCGTCGATAACGTTCCCGGTGCACCTGGCATTGGCGTTAAAACAGCCGCGCAGCTCATCAATGAATATGGCGATGTGCTGACGCTGCTTGAGCGCGCCGAGGAAATCAAACAACCAAAGCGCCGCCAGACGCTGATCGACCATGCCGAGAAAATCAAAATCTCCAGAGATCTCGTCACACTGAAAACAGATGTGCCGCTCGAAACACCGGTTGAAGCGCTGAAGGTCAACGATCCCGACCCGAAAACGCTCATCGACTTTCTCGAGACGATGGAATTTCGCACCATCACGCGCCGCGTGAAGGAACAGTTCGAAGCCGACGGCGAGATCGAGCCTGCCGCTGAACGCGAAGGCATAGATACCTCGAACTATGACACGGTTATAACCGAAGAGGCGCTTCAGGGCTGGATTGAGAAAGCCTTCAAAGCAGGCGTTATCGCCGTTGATACCGAAACAGATGCGCTGAACGCCGTCTCGGCCAATCTCGTCGGCATTTCACTCGCAACCAGCCCCAATGAGGCATGCTACATCCCTGTTGGCCATGTGAGCGTGCCTGAAGGCCAGCTCGATTTTGGCGACACAGAGCGTCCCGAACAGCTCAAGCTTGAGCGCGCGATTGAGCTGTTAAAGCCATTGCTCGAGGCGCCTGAAATCCTCAAAGTCGGTCAGAACTTTAAGTATGATCTGGCTGTCCTGAGCCGGTATGGCGTTACTGTTGCCCCGTATGACGACACCATGCTCCAGTCATTCGTGCTGCACGCAGGCATGCATGGGCACGGCATGGACGAGCTCTCCGAACGTTTCCTTGGCCATACACCCATCACCTTCAAAGATGTTTGCGGCACAGGCAAAAAACAGATCAGCTTTGATCAGGTGCCGCTGGATAAAGCCACACCATACGCAGCTGAAGATGCGGACGTTACACTGCGCCTCTGGCGAATATTCCGACCACTGATCATCCAGCGTCAGGTTACCCGCGTTTACCAGCGCATTGAGCGCCCGCTACCCGCCGTCATTTCCCGCATGGAGCTGGAAGGCGTGAAAGTCGACCGGGATGCGCTTTCGCGTATGTCATCTGATTTCTCACAGCGTATGGCAGGTCTTGAGGCTGAAGCGCATGAGATTGCAGGCCGTGAGTTCAATCTCGGCTCTCCGAAGCAGCTTGGTGAAATCCTGTTTGACGAAATGGGCCTGCCCGGCGGCAAGAAAACCAAGTCTGGCGGCTGGTCTACGGACGCCGACAAGCTGGAAGAACTGGCGGCTGCAGGCCATGAACTGCCGACGACCCTGCTAAAATGGCGCACGCTCTCGAAGCTGAAGAGCACATATGCCGACGCCTTACAGCAGGCAATCAACCCGAAGACTGGGCGCGTTCATACGTCATTCTCTCTCGCCGTTGCGCAAACCGGGCGCCTGTCTTCTACAGACCCGAACCTGCAGAACATCCCAATCCGGACTGAAGAAGGACGCAAAATCCGTGAAGCCTTCATTCCGGAAGATGGCAATGTTCTGGTCGCGGCCGACTACTCACAGATCGAGCTGCGCCTGCTTGCGCATATCGCCGATATCGACGCGCTGAAATCAGCCTTCCGCGATGGTCTCGATATTCACGCCATGACCGCGAGCGAGATGTTTGATGTGCCGATCAAAGGCATGGACCCGATGGTTCGCCGTCAGGCTAAGGCGATCAATTTCGGCATCATCTACGGTATCTCTGCATACGGACTGTCCAACCAGCTAGGCATCCCGCAGGCTGAAGCACGCGACTATATCAAAGCCTATTTCGAGAAGTTTCCCGGCATCCGCAAATACATGGATGCGACGAAGGAATTCGCCAAAGACAACAACTTCGTCCAGACAGTTTATGGCCGTAAATGCTGGGTACAGGGCATTAATGCCAAAAATCCGGCGCAACGCGGCTTTGCAGAGCGCCAGGCGATCAATGCGCCAATTCAGGGTTCAGCCGCTGACATTATCAAACGGGCTATGATCGCTATGCCATCCGCTCTCGAAAAAGCAGGCCTGAAAGGCCGGATGCTGCTGCAGGTACATGACGAACTTCTGTTCGAATGCCCGGAAGCGGAAGCTGACAAGCTGATTGAGACAGCGGTAAAAGTGATGGAGAACGCAACATTCCCGTCGCTTCAATTGTCTGTCCCGCTTGAGGTCGAAGCGCGCGCGGCCGGCAACTGGGCTGCAGCACACTAATTTTTTGGGAACTCTCTGGAATTCCAAGCGTTACAGCCCCAAGGGCTGCATCACATGGTGTCTCAGCCGAGTGCCGTGTTGGGTAGGTTATGGATAAAAAAATTCGCTTTCCAGGCGCTGATGGTCTGTTCAGTTTTCTGACAGCCGGCGCACATAACGCCTGGCTAGCAGCTATTATCCGATCCTCGAATGACGCCATCATCAGTAAGAAAATCGACGGCTCCATAACCAGCTGGAATCCTGCCGCTGAACGGATGCTTGGCTATACCGGAGAGGAGATGCTGGGCGAGTCTATCCGGAAGATTATTCCCGACCATCGTCAGAAGGAAGAAGACGAGATTGTCGCGTCCATCAAAGCAGGCAATCCGGTCGAGCATTTCGAGACAGAGCGCATTCACAAGAATGGAAAATCCGTCGCGATCTCAGTCTATGTCTCCCCCATTCTGGACGAACACGAAAAAGTAGTTGGCGCATCTACCATTGCGCGCGACCTGTCTAAAGAGATTGAGAACCGCCGCCGTATCGAGGAAAGCGAATTTCGCTTCCGGATGCTGGCCGACAACATCTCTCAATTTTGCTGGGTAGCTGACAGTACCGGCCATATTTTCTGGTATAATAAACGGTGGTTCGATTACACCGGCACAACACCGGAAGAGATGGACGGCTGGGGCTGGAAATCCGTACACCATCCCGACCATGTCGACCGCGTTGTCGAAAAAATTCAGCATAGCTGGGATACCGGCGAAGACTGGGAAGACACGTTTCCACTTCGTAGCAAGGATGGTGAGTACCGCTGGTTCCTGTCCCGCGCCAAACCGATCTATGACACGGACGGCAATATTGTCCGCTGGTTTGGTACCAATACCGACATCACAGAAGAGCGCGAACGTCAGGAGCAAATTCGCTTCCTGATGCGTGAGGTCAATCACCGGTCCAAAAACATGCTCGCGCTCATACAGGGCATTGCCCGCCAGACTGGCAAGAAAGAACACCCTGAATTTATACGCAAGTTCGAGCAGCGCCTGCAGGCACTTGCAGCCAGTCAGGACCTTCTGACCAATATGGGCTGGCGGGGTATGACAATCGATGACCTGCTCGATTCGCAGCTAGGGCATCTGGCCGATTTAAAGGATATCCAGATTTTCTCCGAGGGCGAAGAGATACGCATTAACGCCCATTGCGCCCAGAACCTCGGCATGGCGTTGCACGAATTGTCGACCAACGCCTCCAAATACGGCGCTCTGTCTACGGACGAAGGCAAGGTATATGTGAACTGGTCGCTGGAACATCGCGACGGCGAAGACGCGCCGCGGCTTCGTATCAACTGGCGAGAAGAGGGCGGCCCGCCCGTGACCGAGCCTGACCATAAAGGCTTTGGCACTACAGTGATAAACCAAATGTGCCGGAGCGCCTTTTCAGGTGAAGTAACGCTGGACTATCGCCCTGAAGGGTTGTTCTGGGAGTTAGTTGGCTCACCGGGACGCGGGCTCGATCTCACCTATGATGAAGATCAGGCCTAGAGCACAATGTACATGCCAAGGCGTTTGTAAAACTGCAAAGCTCCGTTCGGATTATCCTTGCGCGCGCGCAGATCGACTTTTGGAATTTTGCGGCGTTCGAATTCGTGAAAAATGCGTTCCATCAGGCATCGGCCAATCCCTAGTCTGCGGTACTCCGGAAGAACTGCCAGATCCTTTACAAAACCAGTTACCCAGCATTGAGCAAAGGCGATGACTTCCCCGGTTTCAATCATTTCTATAACGAAACAAAGCTCAGGATCATACTCATCATCTTCAATCAGCATGTCCCACCATTCTTCGAAGGCGAGCACTTCGCCGCCACCATCACGGAATGACACATTAAGAAGCTCTCGCCCCGCTCGCGCATGACGGGACGGATTGAAGGGCGCAAACCGCATGCCGTCAGGCAGAGGCAATATCGTGCTCGCGCGCTCGTTAATCAGCATGCGGAAGTGTACTGCATCGCTCATGCATCACCCTCCCCTTTACTGTCTGCCGATTGCGCCTTCATCAGGCTGCGGGCAATGCCGCCGGGAAGCACCTGACCTAGCACCGCAAGGCACTTGTTCACGACCCCCGCCACAATAACGGGACGGTTCTTTTCAACCGCACGCGTACCGAGTTCAACGACGCGATCAGCTGTCTGCCACATCAAGCCCGGTGTTTTAGACACCCGCGCTCGCTGCCCGTTTACGTCGTGAAACTCGCTAAATGTCAGACCGGGGCATAATGCAGTCACATGAACGCCGGTCCCTTCGGTTTCAGCGTTCAGAGATTCTGAGAACCGCATCAAACCGGACTTCACCGGCCCATACAGCGTGTGCCCGACACCGCCCGGCAGAAAGCTCACCAGTGATGCGACATTGATAATCCGGCCATATCCGCGCTCGATCATGCCCGGCAGCAACCGATGGCATAACTCAAGCGGCGCGGTGAACATAAGCTGGATGAAATTGCGCTGATCTTCCCAGCGGGTTTCGGCGAAAACGCCGGGCAAACCGAACCCGGCATTATTGATGAGCACATCAACATGTCGTCCTGCGCCTGACAGGTCTTCAAGAATTCGCTCTGGCGCGTCCGGGTCAGACAGATCGCTCACAACGATCAAAGTCTCGATATCAAACCGGGATTTCAAATCCGCGGAGATCTCAGCGAGACGGTCACCTCGACGCGCGACAAGCGCCACGTCAAAGCCTTGTGCTGCATAGTGCTCCGCGAATGCTTGGCCTATGCCCGCCGAAGCACCTGTAATCAATGCAAGTTTACGCAAGCCGCTCGTTCCCCCTGCCAGCGTGTTCGCATGTGCGCACAAAACACTTGTCGAACGCGATTTGCAATGCCAACTGAAAGGTATGTCTGGTGATCTGTATCACAATCGCGTTCTTGAGCTTGCAGTCGATATTCCGAATATCGGTGAACTTTATGCGCCTGATGGAAAGGCCCATAAGGTGAGCCGTGTGTGCGGGTCGGAAATCTGGATCGAGCTTGATCTCTCTGAAGACGGCGAAACGATCACAGGCATTGCCGTTAAATCGAAGGCCTGCGCCCTTGGAGCGGCAACACTCAGCGTGCTCTCCGAACATGCTGTCGGCGCATCTGTCGAAGAAGTTTACGAAGCGCGCGATAAAATGCGCGCCATGCTGAAAGAAGGCGGGCCACCGCCTGAAGGTCGCTTCTGGGAGCTCCGCCATCTGGAAGGCGTACGCGATTATCCGCAGCGTCATATGTCGACGCTTCTGGCCCTTGATGCAGCGGTTGCGGCTATCGAAGACGCGCTGGCGAAACGTGACGCTGCCTGATACAGTATAACTATCGCGATGACAGTCGCGCGCCTTTCTGCTAAACGCTCTGTGATGGCTCACAAATACGCCCATATTGCACCGGCGCCGCGCGCGCTTCTGGTCGGCTATAAAGCAACGCTCTCTGCAGCTTTGTTTGCTTTTGGTGTGCGGTGTCGTCACGAGCCAACCTGTTCAGAATACGCTGCAGAGGCCTGGACAAAACACGGCTTCCTTCAGGGCGCACGCCTTGGTGCAGGCCGCCTTCTGCGCTGCCGCCCGGGCGGCACAAGCGGCTATGATCCTGTACCGGACGAATTGCCAGCTTTCGGCACGACACCAACAACCACCACAACCACGCGAACTTAACGCGCGTCCCGGTGCCATGTCTGCTGCACGCCGGGGCGCGTTAGCCCCTGCTATGTAGCCGAAAAATACCGGTCTTAGGGGGTGGTTTTGCAGCCAAGTTCAGTTAAACAGCCTTGATACTAATCAGAGAGCAAACTCATGCTTGAAGTTACGCTGCCAGATGGCGCGAAAAAAGAATTCGAAGACGGCGCATCCCCAATGGATGTGGCTGAGTCCATTTCCAAATCCCTCGCTAAAAAGGCGCTTGCTGCCAAGGTAAATGGCGAGCTGTGGGATTTGAAGCGTCCGCTGCCGGGCAATGCGGAAGTGGCAATCGTCACAGACCGTGATCCTGAAGCACTGGAGCTGGTGCGCCACGATGCGGCACACGTTCTGGCACAAGCCGTTCAGGAGCTTTATCCCGGCACACAGGTCACAATCGGCCCGGTGATCGAAGACGGCTTCTATTACGACTTCGCACGCGACGAACCATTCTCGACTGACGACTTTGAAAAGATCGAAGCCAAAATGGCAGAGATCGTTGATCGCAACCTGCCGATCGAACGTGAAGTCTGGCAGAAAGAAGACGCGATCAAGCACTTCAATGAGATCGGCGAGAAATACAAAGCGCAGATCATCGACGACATCATTCCCCCGGGCGAAGACATCACGCTCTACGGACATGCTGATCAGTGGTCTGACCTTTGCCGTGGCCCGCACTTGCCATCGACTGGCAAACTGCCAAAAGCCTTCAAGCTGATGAAGCTTGCTGGCGCTTACTGGCGCGGCGACAGCAATAACGAGATGCTTCAGCGCGTTTACGGCACGGCGTGGACAAACGAGAAAGAGCTGAAAGCCTATCTCACACGCCTTGAAGAAGCGGAAAAACGTGACCACCGAAAACTCGGCCGCGAACTCGATCTCTTCCACATGCAGGAAGAAGGTCGCGGCATGGTGTTCTGGCACAAGAAAGGTCTCACGCTCTGGCATGAGGTCGAGAACTATGTCCGCCGTCGCCTCGACGCAGCAGATTATGAAGAAGTGCGCACACCGCAGGTTCTGGATCGCAAGTTCTGGGAACAGTCCGGTCACTGGGACAAGTACCGCGAGAACATGTTCGTTGCGGAAACAGCCGAAGAAGAAGTGCTGTCTCTTAAGCCGATGAACTGCCCGGGCCACGTACAAATCTTCAAACAGGGCCAGAAATCCTATCGCGACCTGCCACTTCGCATGGCCGAGTTCGGTGCATGTCACCGATATGAGCCATCAGGTGCGCTGCACGGCCTGATGCGCGTTCGCGCCTTCACTCAGGATGACGCGCACATTTTCTGCCGCGAAGACCAGATTGAAGACGAGACAGCGAAATTCATCACGCTGGCCAAGTCCATTCACTCCGACTTCGGTCTCGAAACCCACCACATCAATCTGGCGACACGTCCTGAGACACGCGCCGGGTCTGACGAGTTCTGGGACAAGGCTGAAACACAAATGCTGAACGCTGCGCGTAAAGCAGGTGTTGAGCCGGTCATCGCAGAGGGTGACGGCGCGTTTTATGCACCGAAGCTCGACTTCATCGTCAAAGACGCAATCGGCCGCGAATGGACATGCGGCACGATCCAGCTGGACTATGTTCTGCCAGATCGTCTGAATGCGGAATATGTCGGTGAGGACGGCGCCAAGCACAAGCCTGTCATGCTGCACCGCGCGATCCTTGGTTCGCTCGAACGCTTTATCGGTATCCTGATCGAGAACTGCGCGGGCGCGTTCCCGATGTGGCTCGCGCCGACACATGTGGTTGTTGCAACGATTTCCGAAGAGTCCAACGACTATGCGGAAGAGGTTGCTGAAGAGTTCCGTAAAGCGGGGCTTCGCGTCGAGACAGACATGCGGAACGAGAAGATCAACTACAAGATCCGCGAGCATTCTCACCAGAAAATCCCTTACATCGCAGTGGTCGGCCGCAAGGAAGCAGAAGAGCGCAAAGTGGCTCTTCGTCAGTTTGGTACCAAGAATCAGGAACTTCTGAGCCTTGATGAAGCATTGGTCAGATTGCCTGCTGAAGCGACCCCACCCGACCTGCGCGAATAAAATACATAATAAAACCTGAAATCTGTTGGTCGCGGTGCGCCGCGGCCATACAGTTTCAGCAGTGTAGGGAGTATAGGCATGCTGGTAGCTGTCTGGTTCTGGCTATTTGCCTGGGTGATGTGGTGGGTCAACGTGGCGCTCGGCGTGCAAGGTGCCTCCCCGATACTCGCCATTATCGCAATCCTTTCACTGCCCGTCATACTCAGAAAACGCCCTGCCTTGTCTCGCGATGTTATCGCCTTTGGCGTTTTCATTATCTGGTGCGTTGCTTCCACGTTCTGGTCGCCGGGCGCTTCCAGCGGACTGTTCGTCTTTGATCCTGAAAATTCCAATTATGCGATCTCTTCGCCAGGGCTTCGTATTGCACTCACAAGCCTGATTTGTGCCTTTGCTTACTGGGCACTTCATCAGCTCAGTGAAAAACAATATCAGCATAGCGCACGCGCCGTGCGCATCGGGCTCGGTATTCAGGTCGTTCTCACGGCACTCTGGGCGCTAGCATTCCAGCTGGTTTTTCAAGTCGCTGGCGAGATGACAGATATTCCTTCAGCCTTTCAGAACATGATCCGTATTGTGAACATCTCTGTGCTCATGGTGCCACTCGCCGCGATATCCCTGCCGGTAAAGAGTGTGGCGATCAAATGGGCGGCCGGCACAGTAATGATGCTTGGCCTCGCCACCCTCACATCTCGCGACGGTTTTGATGCGGGTGCAGCTTTGCTCGCAATTGCTGCCGTGACCGCGACCGTTATCGCAACTGCATTCTTTGGCCGCCAGATTTTCCGTCTTCTGGGCCTTGCAACGGCGGTCGCGGTTATGGCCATGCCTTTTGCTGTGCAATTGCTTTTGAACGCCGTCTCTCACGGCTCGAATATGTCGTCCCAGTCCCGCCTGGATAGCTGGAGCTACGTGCTCGATAAAATCAAAGAGCGTCCCATTACCGGCTGGGGCGTTGAAGCCTCCAAAACCTGGGATGAAACTATTCGGATCATCGGTGCGAACGGGCTCGAGGTAGATTACCGTATTGTGCCGGGACATCCGCACAATGGCGGCCTGCAAATCTGGGCGGAAACCGGTCTGATCGGCGCGCTCCTTATTTCTGCTTTCGCGCTGTTGCTCGGCGACCGCCTCGCGCGCACCTCGTCTCCGTCGAAACAGATCATGGCTGCAGGTGCTGCGCTATGGGGCGGCGGGCTTGTCTATTCTGCGATTTCTTACAGTGTCTGGAATGATGCCTATTGGGCGACCTTCCTCTTCCTCGGTACAGGCATTTATGCGCTGTCCCGTACACTTCCGAGGACTCCGGAGGCTACGGCCTAGTGAACTCTGAAGGCTTCCCATCGGTTTCAGCAATTGTCGTGACCTTTTTATCAGGTCCCGCGCTGAAAGAGTGCATCAACGCACTATGTGTGGAGACGGAAGTCACTGAAATCATTGTCGTAAATAACGGCAACAAAGAAGCAGACAATAAGTGGCTGGCGCAGTTCAAGCCGCCTGCGCACTGCCGGTATGAAGTCGTCGGCGGTCATGGAAATATCGGCTTTGCGGCGGCCGTAAACCTCGGCGCGCGACATGTCACCGGTGAGCGCTATCTGATCATCAATCCGGATGCAGTCATTCGCGTACACTCTCTGCCCGCGCTGGAAGCAGCCCGCCAGATGGGCGCAACACCCTGCCTTGTCGGCGGCAAACTGATCTACCCGTCCGGGCAGGAACAACGCGGCGCGCGGCGCGATATGCTGACACCTTCGCGCGCGCTCGCGACCTTTACCGGCCTGCACAAATTCCAGCGCATTATCCCGCAACTGCGCAACATGCACAAAGAGCATGAACCAGAACCGGAAACACCTGTGCCAATGCCGGTCGTCTCAGGCGCGCTTATGTATATTTCCGCGGACGACTATGACCGTATTAACGGCTTTGACGAAGGATATTTCCTACATGTCGAGGATGTCGATTTCTGCCGGCGCATCGCAGAAGCCGGCGGACAGGTCATGTACACGCCATTCGCTGTGGCCATGCACTACGGCTCGACCTCTCAGGTCTCAGCGACCTTCGTTGAGTACAACAAAGCCAAAGGCCTGACGCGATATTTCCATAAGAACGCCAATACAGCGTTCGGGCGACTAATGGCGAAAGCGAGCTTTTACGGCTTTGCGCCTCTGCTCGTTGTGCGTTCGGCCATCATCCGGTCCCTGATGCAGGCGCGGCAAGCTCTGCGCGATCTGAGAGTTAAGCGCTAGGGAAGGTCCCGGCTTTTAGCAGAGCTGATGGCACGCTGTGCCCGAGCACGCCTTCCAGCCATTTCGATACCGAAATGAGTTTAGAAAGATCGATGCCTGTTTCAAACCCTGCTCGCTCCAGCATGTAGACGACATCTTCCGTCGCAACATTTCCTGTTGCACCCGGCGCAAACGGACAGCCACCAATTCCGCCACAACTTGCATCAATCGAGTCGACCTCGGCCTCGATCGCTGCGAACACATTCGCAAGCCCCGTGCCCCGCGTGTCGTGAAAGTGAGCCCTCAGATACACATCGGGTGCATACATTCGCACTTCTTCAATCCGTGTGCGGACGAGCCATGGATCCGCCACGCCAATCGTATCAGCGATGCCAACCTCAGCGACACCAGCACGCTGAGCCTGAGCCGCCAGTCCGCCAACGACGCCGTCACGAATATCGCCGTCGAACGGATCTCCGAATGCGACCGCGATGGTCGCTGAAAGCGGAATGTTAGCCTCATGCACAATGGGCGCGCACGCGGCGAGCTTGTCTGCACTTTCCTGCGGGCTCATGCCCTGATTACGGCGCCCAAAGCCCTCACCGGCGACGAGCACGAAGTTGATCTCGTCAGCTTCTGCCTCAATCGCGCGTCGTACACCTGTTTCATTCATGGCAAGCGCGATATGGCGAACGCCCGTCTTCCTGTCGACGCCCGCAAAAACGGCATCGCTATCTGCCATTTTCGGAACAGCCTTCGGCGAGACAAAGCTACCCGCCTCCATGCGACGAATACCGCATTCGGCAAGTCGCTCGATGAACTCCAGCTTCTGCGATGTTGTCAGGTCGGAAGGATCATTCTGCAGCCCATCTCGCGGGCCGACTTCAACAATATCGATACGGCGTGTCATGATTGGCAAGCCTCCGGCCCCACGAGCAAAGCCCTGAATGTCGCCGCACTACCGTTTGAATAATTTAGCGCGTGATGCAGCTCACTCTGATAGACGCAGCGCCCCTCGGCATCTGCTGCTGCCATAATATCCGGTGCGACGGCGCGGGCGGCCTCGCTATCCTCAAGATTGATAATGAAGGCTGAATAGTCCGCCTCACTCAGAGGGCGTAATTCACGGCTTGAATGCGGTTCGATCTGAACATCCGTGCCGTTTGCGAACACAAAGCTCGGTTCTGCAAAGCCGATGATCTGAATATCTGATCCACTAAGCCCTTCGCATTCTTCCATGCCCGCAGATGCGCAAGCCTCTTCAAGAGAAGCGCGTGCGGTAACGCTCGCCTGCAGCCAGTTTTGCTCCGGCAGGAAGGTTGTGCGGATATGCCAGCCAAGAAACAGGCTGGCCGCCTCCGCGCACACCACAGCAAACTGATAGCGCCGCGCGACAAAATAAAATGCCGAGAGCAACAGACCCGCAACAATGAAAATGAGCGGCCAGATGATGACGTTCGTCGTCTCCCAGCTTTCCAGAACCAGCATGGCGTCCGTGAAACGATAGTCACCTGCCCCTTCGGACATAAAGATATCGACACCAACCGGCGATGCGATGAGCGCGAGAAGCCCACCGCCGAGCAGGAACATGACAAGTGACGCATAGCGCGCGATGGGCGCACGTGCGCCGTCGATGAGCTGAAGAATGCCATATCCACACAGAAGACCGAGCGCCGGATAGACCGGCATCTCATAGTGGCTGAGCTTGGTCGGAAGAACCTCAAACATCAGCCATGTCGGCAAGAGCCACGCCCAGAGGAAGCTCACCCCATTGGCCTCTGCCGCGCCCTTTTTAGAAGCCTTTGCACCAATAAAGAGCGCCGGAATGAGGAACAGCGTCGCTGGGAAGAAATGCGTGAGCAGATAAAGAAGATGATATCCTGGCGGACCTGAATGGCCTTCTGATGCGCCGCCAACCTTATCGCCAAGATCCTTGCCCAGAGCTTCTGCGAGGAATTGGCCATCGGTCGCCATCTGGATCGCGACCAACCATGGCAACACCATCAGCACAAATAGAACAGGCCCCGGCCACCATGCCAGCGCGCGGACATAATCCTTGCGCCATTCGCTTCGCACGACCTGAACGAGGCTAAAGCCAATCAGCCCTGCTGCGATGACCTTAAAGAGAATACCACCTGCGGCGTTAAGCGGGCCAAGCGGCAAATAAGCATCGAGAAACACAAAGACGAGCCCCGCGCAGAACATTGCGGGCGCCTTCCAGCCCCGGTCTGAAAGCGCTGAGAACACCAGCGCGAACAGAGCGACCATAGGCGTCACAGGCCCTTTGATCAGAAAACCAAAACCGATCGCAAACCAGAATATGAGGGCAAGCCGTTTTGGTTTGTCTGCGCCCATTTTCAGATGCGCTAATGCGCCAAGCGCCAGTGTCGTCGCCAGCAACAGCGTCGCATCGGTTTTGGCGATGTGAGCCTCAGTGGTTACGAGCAGCCCAGCTCCGAACAAAGCGGCTCCCAGAAATGCTGCACGCCGCCCGACAAGCGGCATACCGGCCCAGAACACCAGAGACGTCGTAAGAGCCGCTGCAATCCATGACGGGATGCGATAGCTCCAGATTTCCTGCGCCTCCGCCGATGAAAACACAGCGGTCGAAGCGGCCTGCAACCAGTAAATACCAGCCGGCTTTTTATTGCGCTGCTCATCCTGATTACGAATGATCAGATAGTCGCTCGTTTCCAGCATCTGTTTTGATGCCTGCGCAAAGCGCGATTCATCGCGATCTAACGGCGCGAGATTAAAAACACCCGGCGCTGCTGCGATAAAGGTCAGCAGAAACAGAAGGACATAGCCGCGAACACCCCGGCTAATCTGGTCCAGAACGGAAAAACGATCCATAATTCAGGGCCCCGACAAACAAGTTTTCTCACTTAACGCCTTTTCTCTGCATTGTCGCCTCTCGCTTCTTGTAAAATGAACAGGTATGAGGGGCGCTGTAGGCAGACTGAGGAGAACGAAGTGTCTGACGCCGTTGAACTGAGTGTGGTGGTTCCCGTCCATAACGAAGCTGGCAACGCAGCCAATCTGGTCCGAGAGATCGCCAGTGCGCTTGAAGGCCGCGCTTATGAAATGCTGTTTGTGAACGATGCGTCGACCGATTCCACTCTCGACGAGCTGGTCGAGGTTCGCAAAGAAGTGCCGCAGCTTCGTATCCTTACCCACCGCAAAAATGCCGGTCAGAGCCGCGCGATCCGCACAGGCGTCATGCATGCACGCGCGCCAATCGTTGGCACGCTGGATGGTGACGGACAGAATGACCCCGCTGACCTGCCAGAGCTATACCGCACGCTGACGCGTCCTGATGCACCGGAAAAGCTGGCCATGGTGATGGGTCGCCGCGCCAAGCGTCAGGACACAGCCTGGAAACGCTTCGGCTCCCGTTTTGCTAACAAGATCCGCCAGAAAATCCTGAAAGACGGTTGCGACGACTCCGGTTGCGGCATCAAAGTCGTCAAACGCGACGTGTTCCTGCGGCTTCCATACTTCGACCATATCCACCGCTATATGCCAGCAATCATCCGCGCTGAGGGCTTCACTGCTGAGTTCGTCGATGTGAACCATCGCGGCCGTGTACATGGTGCATCCAAATACACCAATTTCGGTCGTCTTTGGGCAGCATTCTCCGATCTTCGCGGCGTCACATGGCTGATGACACGGCGTAGACTTCCTGAAGGCGTTGATGAAGTGTAAGAATTACACTTAACGAAACCTTGCAGGAGCGCTAACAATGGCAGGTATGTTCGGGCCCATGTTCGCTGCGGCCCGCATGGAAGAACGGCGAGCTGCCGCTGGGGGCGGCAATAATCGGAACCGGAGGGGTGGTCCTATGATGACACTATTCAGCATTTTCCCGCTGCTCACCATACCCGTGGTGATTTACAACATTATGGCCTTTGCCTTCACCGGTAGCGGCCCAATCGACGCTGGTGCAGCGGCGCCAATCCTGGCAAATCTCGAAGCACCTATGCTGAGCCTGCCAATGGTGTCCGGCGCGGTCTGGACAATGACAGGCGGGGACCTGCTCATTCTGCTCAGCCTTGTCTTCCTGTTTGTTGAGATCCTGAAATCGACAAGCACAGGCACAGCGACGATCATGAACCATGCGGTTTCCATGATCCTATTCATTGTGTGCCTCGTCGAATTCCTGCTGTTCGAAAATTTCGCAACATCCATATTCTTCATCCTGACGATGACGACGCTTCTCGATGTGCTTGCGGGCGTGGTGGTGACGATTGTCTCTGCACGACGCGACTTTGCCGTCGGCGAAGGGTTTGGCGGCTAAGCCATCTCGTCACTCTGATAGAATTGAAAAGGCGCCTCAACAGGGCGCCTTTTTTGTTATGCGAAGAAGAGGATGATCAGCGCAAACACTGCAAGATCGAAGCAGAACCAGGCCAGTCCGTTTCCCTTGAGAATGGCTGGCTCTGCTTTTCGATCAATCCGATGCGTAAGTAGAAGTGGGTCCTGGACACGCATCAGATCAGCCCTCCGCGACGGTACTGAACAGGTTTCATTGAGTTTGTGTACGCGCTCGCGGCACGCTTTGCATCGGCAGGTGCTTCATAGGCCTGACCGATCAGGTGCGCACTGAAGTCTGCTGTCAGCCAGACCTGCGCGTCGGTACGCGCCATACGGTCTGTTGCACGACGGCCGTGCGCACGGCGATCAGTCTGACGACGGTCACCCATGCGACGATTGCCATGATGACGACGGCTCTCAGTCGTTTCCGCACTCTCTTTAGTACGGTTATACTGATCCTGCCTTGGCTGGCGTGTGAAATGTGCCAGATTGGCACCATATGTCGGTAGAATGCGCGTCATAGGCGAACAGATGCAATTCATTCGCCAATCGGGCTGAACACAGAAATGGTGTCAAAAATGACACTACTGTGATGTTGCTCATTTTTCATTTGATATTTTTCTTTTATGTGGCACATTGAACACATAAGCGATTGACTGAATTTTGCGTTGTCCCCCCGCTAGTCAGTCGTAAGCCGGATTTTCCCCTGCCGGCCGCGTTTGAAGCGCAATCACCCGGACCCTCCCCCAAGGTCCGGGTGATTTCTTATCTGCCATCTTGTTTTCGCATCGGACTCGTGGCCAAAACGAACTCATGAGCGATTTGTCGATTGTCACCTGGAATATCAATTCCGTCCGCCTGCGTGCCCCGCGCGTTTCTGCATTCCTTGAACAGCACAAACCTGACGTGCTCTGCCTTCAGGAAATAAAATGCCGCGAAAGCCAGTTTCCGACCAAAGTGTTTGAGGAGCTTGGCTATAAGCACATGCATATTGCCGGCCAGAAAGGCCTTCACGGCGTCGCAACAGTCTCCAAACTGCCAATCGAACAATTAGAGCCGCCGGAATTCTGCAATCTCGGCCATGCGCGCATCGTTGCATCCCGAATTGCAGGCTTCGACATTCACAACATCTATCTGCCTGCGGGCGGGGATGAAGCCGATCCGGTCATCAATGAGAAATTTGCGCACAAGCTCGAATTCCTCGACCGGATGGAACGTATCTATGGCGAGTTCGATACAAATACGCCGCTTATCGTGGTTGGCGATCTCAACATTGCTCCGCACGAAAACGACGTCTGGTCGCACAAACAACTTCTGAAAGTTGTCAGCCACACGCCGGTTGAGACGGACGCCATGGCCCGCATCATCAAAGCTGGCAGCTTTACCGACCTTGCACGCCGCGAACATAGCGATGATGAAAAGCTTTATAGCTGGTGGAGCTATCGCGCGAAGGATTGGGCAGCCTCAAATCGCGGCCGCCGCCTGGACCACATCTGGGCGAACGCTGCGGCTGAACCGAAAGCTGTCGGCGGCACGTATCGTATTCACACAGATGAGCGCGGCGGCGAGAAGCCATCCGACCACGCCCCTGTCGAAATGCACTTCAACGTCTGATCAGGCGGCTGAATAAGCCTCTTTGAGCCAACCCTTCACCTCATCATCAAGCTCACCGGCAGCGGTGAGCTTAACAACATGTGTGCACATTGCATTCTTTGAGGCCTCAAGACGCCCCTCGGGGGCTTTGCCTTTAATGTTGATGCCGAGATCAACCCGCGTCTTAGTTGCTGGTGTCACGAGCGCGAACTGCTTTGAACGCCGCAGAGACACACTCGTCTTTTTGGGCGCGATTTCGACATCGCCGCCAAGCGTCTGCACATAGGCGATCACAGCATCGTAGATTGGTTTGAGGTCAGCCTTCGCACCGGAATACTGCGCCGCCACCAGATCATCTGACGACTCATCTGTTGTTGAGGCTGCAGATTTAAGCGCCGTATGCGCAACCAAATTGGCAAAGCCGTGCGTCATACCATGATCGGTTTTAAGCAGTTTGACGATTGCGCCATGCTTTTCCAGACCGGACTCGGATACAATCTTTAGCCAGTCTTCCATAGCCTTGCCGGTCTTTTCCGGCATATTGGCAATCATAGTTGCCGCCATTTCTTCAGGTGTCGCCATTTCGCCCTCCCACAATTTGAGGACGAGTTTACGCGATGATTTTCAACTGGCAAATCAGCGCCTGGCGAAACGTGCCTTCACCTGACGCCAGAGCTCGAAGAACACATCTGGACGCATCACCGCAACAACGACCAGTCCCGCCAGCGCGCCCGCAAGGTGCGCCTCATGACCAACGCCGCCAAACGAGCCGGACCGGATGGCAAAGGTCGAAAACCCGATAAAGCCAACCGCATACAAAATGGCAGGGATAGGAATGATGCCGAAAATGAGGATCATCATAAACGGCGCAAACAGGCTGACACCGATCATAACGCCGGATACCGCGCCAGACGCGCCAACAGCGGCGTAGTTCACATCACCCAGATTGGCCCAGACCGCATATCCGCTGCCCACCAGAAGGGACACGAAATACAAAATCAGAAAGCCACGCCGACCAAGAAACCGGTCACTCTCCAGCGCAGGGCCAAAGAAAAACAGCGTGAACATATTAAAAAGCAGATGAGTGAAATTCAGGTGCAAAAAGCCTGACGTCAGGAGACGCCAGATCTGCCCGTCCATAATAGCCCCGACATGCAACAGCCCCATGCCAAAGACATAGGGGCTGGCAAATCCGGCGAGCGAAGTGATCACATTGACCGCGATAATCACATATGTCGCCGGAAGGGATTTCTGTCGGGTCATTTAGGGCTCACGTGCTATGCCTGCAGGCGATACCCGCCTGTCTCGGTCAGAAGAAGTCTGGAATTGGCCGGATCCGGCTCGATTTTCTGCCGCAACCGGTAAATGTGAGTTTCCAATGTATGGGTGGTGACATTGGAATTGTAGCCCCAAACCTCAGAGAGCAGCTCCTCTCGACCGACAGGCTTACCGCTGGACCGATAGAGATACTTCAGAATGTTGGTTTCTTTTTCCGTCAGACGGACTTTACGGCCCTCACTGTCTGTCAGCAGCTTGGTGCTTGGACGGAACTCGTATGGACCGACTTGGAAGATCGCATCTTCGCTCTGCTCGAAGCTGCGCAGGTGCGCACGCACACGCGCCAGAAGAACGGAGAATTTGAACGGCTTGTTGACGTAGTCATTCGCGCCGGAGTCGAGGCCCAGAATGGTATCCGCATCCGTTGTCTGACCTGTCAGCATAATCACCGGCGCACGAATGCCATCACGACGCATCAGCTTACACGCATCGCGTCCATCCATATCCGGAAGCTCAACATCCAGAAGGATAAGGTCTACACGGCCGGTTTTGGCGGCCGAAATACCGTCTGCAGCATTCGCCGCCTCGATAATAGAAAATGTATCATAAAGCTCGAACTGCTCTTTCAGAGCGCCGCGCAGATCCTCATCGTCATCTACCAGAAGGATCGTTTTAGTCGCTGACATGGCCAGCCTCCACAAATTGTCTCAGTCAGACTTTAATAGGGTAAGTCAAATCACATTTGTAGATTTTTATCGATAAACAGAAATGACGACAACTACACATTCGCGTGTAGTTAAGCGTGATTAATCGTCCTCGTCGAGATCGTCTTCGAAGTCCTCGGCCTCGAGTTCATGGTCGATATCTTCGATATCGGCGACGTAATCACCCGCGACCGAGTTCACGCAGTCCGAGTAGAGGTCCAGAAGCAGCTCTTTACCGAGATCAGTCGGCTTCAGATTTTTGCCTTCCAGAATCGTCTCCATCAGCTTCCAAGCCGTGTAGGATGGTGACCAGTTCTTTGTATCAGACATGAGGGCGCTCCAATGATTTCACATCAGGAATCATGGATGCGTTCGCGGCGTTGCGAAAGAACAGAAATGGCTGGCGGAGAGGTTATTCTCCGCCGAGTGTTCCGGAGAGAGCCGCGCGCGCCGCAATGCGCGGGCTGACAAGGTGCGTACGGCCATCACGACCCTGACGACCCTCGAAATTCCGGTTGGAAGTCGACGCACAGCGCTCACCCGGCTCCAGCGTATCCGGGTTCATACCAAGACACATGGAACAGCCCGGCTCACGCCATTCAAAGCCAGCCGCTTTGAAGATTTCGTCGAGACCTTCTTCTTCGGCTGCTGCGCGCACGAGACCTGAACCCGGAACAACCATAGCGCGGACGCCGTCAGCAACTCGGTTGCCTTCAACTTCCTTCGCCGCTGCCCGAAGGTCTGCAAGGCGGGAGTTTGTACAGGAGCCAATAAAGACGCGGTCAATCTTCAGGCCCGCAATCGGCTCACCCGGTGTGAGACCCATATATTTGATCGCGCGGGTCGCTGCTTCTTTCTTCACCGGATCATCAAACTCTTCCGGCGCAGGAATGCTCGCAGACAGAGGCAGAGCTTGCTCAGGGCTTGTTCCCCAGGTGACAGTTGGCGGGATATCGGCCGCATTAATCTCGATCACATGATCCCATTGAGCATCATCATCAGAGAATAGCGTTTTCCAGTGCGCAAGCGCCATTTCCCAGGCACCGCCTTTAGGCGCAGCAGGACGACCCTTCATATATTCAAACGTGACCTCATCTGGCGCCACGAGGCCGGCACGTGCACCGCCTTCGATCGAGAGGTTACAGAGGGTCATACGGCCTTCCATATCGAGGCCGCGGATTGCGTCACCCATGAACTCAATAACGCAGCCTGTGCCACCCGCTGTACCGATCATTCCAATCAGGTGAAGCGCGATATCTTTCGCGGTCACACCTTCCTGAAGCTCGCCATTCACGCGCACAGCCAGATTCTTCATCTTGCGAGCGCGCAGAGTCTGGGTCGCCAGAACATGCTCAACTTCGGATGTCCCAATGCCGTGCGCCAGCGCACCAAATGCGCCATGAGTGGAGGTATGACTGTCACCGCAAACGATCGTGAGGCCCGGCTGGGTACGCCCCTGCTCCGGCCCGACGACGTGCACAATACCATTACGGATATCGCCCATGGGGAAGAACTCGATGCCATACTCTTTCACATTGCGTGAAAGCGTTGCGAGCTGGTTCTTCGCTTCCGGGTCTGTGACGCCATCAATGCCTGCCGCCTGATTTTCTGTCGGCGTGTTGTGGTCCGCGACAGCGAGCGTCAGGTCAGGACGGCGCACCGCACGGCCAGCAGATTTGAGGCCGGCAAATGCCTGAGGCGTCGTCACCTCGTGGATAAGGTGAAGATCGATGAATAGCAGCGCGTCACCATCCGGAGTTTCATCCACCAGATGTGCATCCCAGATTTTGTCGTAGAGCGTTTTGCCAGTCATAAGTCTTTTTTACCCATAGGAGAAAAATTCACGCGCTCTTCTTTCAAGACCAAAGGCGTTTGTCCAGTCATTGAGGCATAAGTTTGCGCCTGACGAACATCGGAGATAATGCCCCGTCTCACTCGTGTGTAGAGTCAGTTGCATTTTGACCGGCGCATCGGCCATAACGAAGCCGAACAAGCACTGTACGAGGCAATATGCTTACAGAAGCCAAGCTTAATGAGTGGACCAGCTGGGTCTGGACAAACCTCCATCGCGGAGTTTCTCCGTCCATGCTAAAAGCAGAGATGGCCAAACAGCTTGTGCCAGATAGCGAGATTGTCAGCGTTTTTGACCGCGCGCTCGAACCCACAGCTCCGGTCGACTATGAAGCGCTCGCCAATTGCGCGATCACAAAGAAGTTCACAGAAACAGCTGGACTGAAGAAAATCGCATCCCGTAAAGCGCAGGTCTTCAGCTGGGAAAACTTCCTGACACCGGACGAGTGCGAGAAGACGATCGACGTCATCAACCAGCATTTGCGTCCGTCAGAAGTGACTGATACGCGCGGCGACAAATATGTCCGTACGTCATCCACCTGCGATCTGGGCGATATTGCTAATCCGCATGTCTTCATGCTCGATCGTAAGATCGCCGAAGGAATTGGCATTCACTGGAGTTATTCGGAACCAACGCAGGGTCAGAAATACGAGGTCGGTCAGGAATTCAAATCTCACACCGATTATTTCGAACCGAGAACCAAAGAGTTTGAACCGAATACGGCAGAACGCGGCCAGCGTACCTGGACCTTCATGATTTACCTGAATTCCACACCGGAAGGCGGCGCGACGCGGTTTCCGAGACTGGAAAAACTGTTCCGTCCAAAACAGGGCATGGCCGTCATCTGGAACAACCTCAATGCTGATGGGAGCGTGAACCCTTTCACCCTGCACCATGGCATGAAGCCGCGTCAGGGTGAGAAGTACATCATCACCAAATG
>CENJ01173790.1_pt1 | contig 23660 bp, 22 predicted proteins | sample 356161 | NCBI WGS metagenome assembly CENJ01 (sample SAMEA2619531, study PRJEB7988) | marine metagenome | biome: marine biome (ENVO:00000447); feature: surface water layer (ENVO:00002042); material: "saline water (ENVO:00002010), including plankton (ENVO:xxxxxxxx)" | depth 5 m
AATAGCTCAATTGGCTTGATTTATGCACTGAAAAAAATTTTTATATGCTTGAGTTTTTTATTATTTTAAAAATTTAAAGAAATAATATTTAATGTTAATTAATAAAATTAACAAATACATTTTCAATAAATCATTTTTTTTTAACAAAAATCTAAAAATCTATATATTTAATTAATCTTTTTTGATTAAAATTTTGTTTTGAAATGGCATCTTTTATATATCTTTAATATCAAAACAAGAATACTAATAATTAAGATCCAATGATTAACTTTAAAAGACTATATAAAAGCCCCCCTCATAGACAACTTTATGTTTTGGGTAAAGTTATAAAAATATTAAAATGGGCAATAAATTATTTTGACTTTAAAGGTGATATAATGGTCAACAGGAATGGTTCTTATGTCGGCACTGATGGTGTTTTTTTGCAAAATGAAGGAACAAACAGGTATTTAAAATCAAAGTATTCTGAAAAAGTTAATGAAGGTTTTGACTTATATCAAAAGATTAATCAGGTGTTAGATAATGTAAGTGTTATTTTTGATGTAGGAGCAAACTTTGGAGAAATATCGCTTTTTCTATCAAAAATGTATCCAAGTTCTAAAATATATGCTGTTGAGCCATCTAGAAAAAATTTAATCAAATTAAGAGAAAATATTAAACTAAATTTTTTTGATACAAGTAATATCAATATTATCGAGACAGCAGTCTGTAATTTTGAAGGAAAGATAAAAATTACCTCTTCTTATGGCTCTCAAAATACAATTATGCTAGATCCAAAAAACAATAGACAGATTAATAAGCATAATCAAAATTTTATAGATGAAACTGAGGAGGTTAACGCCACAACTCTTAAAAAAATATGTGAGGAGAATGAAATTAATGAAATAGATTTTATTAAAATAGACATAGAAGGATCAGAACCTTTATTAACTAATGATATAAAAGAATTAAGACCTAAATTAATTTATATGGAGATTTCAGATAAAAATACTTCTGATAGTTATCAAAAAATGCTTACCAGTTTAAAAGATGAATATGAAATTTATGACTTAAATTTAAAAGTTGTTAAAGATCATTCTTCATTTGTTTCATCTGTATTTTCTAAAAAGTCAAGTTACTACTATAATGTTTCGGCGACCGATGTATGGCTTATTAGAAAAGATATTAATAAAGTTTTTTAATAAATAAATAATTTTATATAAAATTTTGCTTACATTAAAAATTAAAATGAAACATTTAGTACAAAAAAGTTAATTCTAGAATTAAAATGATTTATTTTATATAATTTACAAAATAAAAACATAAAATTAGATTATGAATATTCTAGTAACAGGTGGTTGTGGTTATATAGGTTCAGTTCTTATACCTAAATTATTGAAAGATGGGCACACCATTACAAGTATAGATACAAAATGGTTTGGAGACTTTTTACCCAAACATAAAAAATTAAAAAATATTAAATCAGATATTTCTAATATAGAAAATTTAAACATTAAAAAAATAGACTGCTGTATTCATTTAGCTTCTATTGCAAATGACCCAATGGCTGAATTAGATAAAAATCTGAGCTGGGAAACATCAGCACTTAATACTTACAAATTAATGGAGTTTCTTAAAAAAAAAAGAACTAAAAGAATTATTTATGCTTCCTCAGGCTCTGTTTATGGAGTAAGTAAAAAAAAAAATGTTACTGAAAATACTCCCTTAAAACCTATTTCTCTCTATAATAAAGTAAAAATGATAACAGAAAGAGTTGTTTTATCTTATGAAAAATCTATTGAGGTTTTTATAATAAGACCTGCAACTGTATGTGGTTATTCCCCAAGAATGCGTTTAGATGTTACAGTGAATACATTAACTTTTTCAGCATTATCAAGAAAACAAATAAAAGTATTTGGAGGAAAACAAGTAAGACCAAATGTTCATATTGATGACATGTGCGATATTTTTAGGTTTTTTTTAAAAATTAATAAAAAATATGCTGGAATTTATAATGCTGGTTTTGAGAATTTAAGTATTTTAGATATAGCTAAACACGTAAAAAAAATTATCCCTTCAAAAATAAATATTTATAAAGATAAAAGTGACCCAAGAAGCTACAGACTCGATTCCTCAAAAATTATTCAAGCTGGCTTTAAACCTAAGAAAAGAATTTTTGATGCAATTAATGAACTTAATAAAAAATATTTAAATGGTATATTAAAACAAAAACCAAACTTTTACTCACTTAAGTGGTTAAAAAAATTTTTAAAGAATATTTAATAGATTCTGAATAAATTAGTTTTAAATTATTATAAAATTTTATGTTTACATGAGTAGAATTAAAAAACTTATTTCCTTAATAACACAAAGAGAGAGAAAAATTTTATTTCTCTTATTATTTATGAATGTCATAATGGCTTTTTTTGAAATGCTTGGTGTAATTTCAATTATGCCTTTTATTGCAGTTCTTACAAAGCCTGAGTTAATACATACTACTGATTATTTGATAAGTCTTTATAAATTTTCAAATTATTTTGGTATTTATGGTGAAGATGAATTTTTATATTTGCTTGGAGTAATGGTGTTTATTTTATTGATCACATCTCTTTTATTTAAAGCTCTTACTCACTATGCGAAAGAAAGATTTGTTGAAATGAGAATTTATTCAATCTGTAAAAGATTTATGGAGGGATACATGAATCAACCTTTTAGTTGGTTTTTAAATCGAAATAGCGCAGATCTTGAAAAATCAATTCTCTCAGAGGTAGCAACAGCTGTTTTGGGGAATTTAGGACCTTTGATAGAGCTAACAAGTAAGACCTTTGTTGCTATAGCTTTAATAATATTATTATTGCTAAATGATACAAAATTAACAATTACAATTTTTGTATTATTTTTTTTATTTTACGGTTCTATATATTTATATTCGCGCAAATATCTTGGTATTATAGGAGAGGAAAGATTGAATGCAAATAAATCACGTTTTAGTTCTGTAAGTGAAGCATTTGGAGGTATAAAAGAAATTAAGTTAGGAGGCTTTGAAAAATTTTATACAAATCGCTTTGCTCGATCTGCAAAGATATTTTCTGAGCGTCAAATTTCTGCAAGGTTACTTAAAATATTGCCTCGTTATTTTTTAGAGTCAATTGCATTTGGAGGTGTCTTGTTAATAATATTAATTTTAATGAGTCAAAAAGGATCATTTCAAAATGCTTTACCTTATATTGCAGTTTATATTTTTGCAGGCTATCGTCTTTTACCTGCATTTCAAAGTATATACGGTTCTATCAACGAATTAAGATTCGCAGGACCCTCTCTTGATAATTTATATAACGATTATAAAGAACTAAACTTTTTAATATCAAATAAAAATAAAAATGTTTTGCCCTTAAACAAAAACATTTTATTAAAAAATGTTAATTTTAGTTATCCCAAATCTTCAAATTCAGCATTAAGTGATATTAATCTTAATATTCCCGTAAAAAATTGTGTTGGTATAATTGGCAAAACTGGTAGTGGCAAAACTACCCTAATAGATATAATTCTTGGATTATTGGAACCCCAAAAAGGTACTATAGAAATAGATGGTATGAAGATTAATAAACAAAATCTTAGGTTGTGGCAAAATAATATTGGGTATGTTCCTCAAAATATATATTTAGCTGATGACACTATTGAAGCAAATATTGCTTTAGGGATAAATTCAGAAAATATAAATAAAAATGCTGTTAAAAGATCTGCAGAAAATGCAAATATTCACAATTTTATAATTAACGAATTGCCAAAAAAATATGAAACAACTGTAGGTGAACGAGGTGTAAGATTATCTGGAGGTCAGCGTCAGAGAATAGGAATTGCAAGAGCACTTTACCATAAGCCACAAGTATTAGTTTTAGATGAAGCCACAAGTTCACTAGATAATCAAACTGAAAAAATAGTAATGGATACTATAAATGGTCTAAGCAAAGAAATTACAATAGTTTTGATTGCACATAGACTAAGCACTCTAAAAAATTGTGATACAATATACTTATTAGAAAAAGGTAAAATAAAGAAAAAAGGATCTTTTGAAAGTTTAGTCAAAAGTCATGAAAATTTTTTTAATCCTAACAAGCATGATAAATAAAAAAATGATAACTTCTTTCTCGCCTTATAAAGAAAAATTTACTCACTATATCAATAATGATGAGGAAAAAATAAAAATAAATAAACTAACAGATAATAAAAGAAAAACAGTGGTAGTACAAGGTCTTGGATTTGTAGGATCAGCTATGGTTGCAGTATTGACTCAGTTAAAAGATATTAAGGGTGACTTGGTCTACAATGTTGTTGGTGTTGATGTAGGTAATGAACAAAATTATTGGAAAATTGCAAGAGCTAATTCAGGAAAATCTCCAATTTTATCGTCTGATAACAACATGAGTGAGGCTTATTTTAAAATAAAAGAAAACAAAAATTTTTTAGCTACTTACAGTGACTTCGCTTATTCTAAGGCTGATTTTGTAGTAGTTGATTTAAATTTGGATATCCAGAAAAAAAATTTAGGAGATACATACAATTATAATTTTAGTTTTGAAGAATATAAAAAAGCTATAAAGATTGTTGCTGACAATATTAAAGAAAATACAACTGTTATAATTGAAACAACAGTTCCTCCAGGAACAACTGAAAAAATTATTTTTCCAATATTTAAAGAAAGTTTAGAAAATCGAAATATGGATATTAATAAATTTTATCTTGCTCATGCTCCCGAAAGGGTTATGCCTGGCGCAAATTATCTTAATTCAATAAAAAATTATAGTCGAGTTTTTTCAGGTATTAATTCAAATTCAAAAAATCGAGCTAAAAATTTTTTAATGAGCTATATTGATGTGAATACCTATCCGTTAGTCGAATTACATTCAACCACAGCTTCAGAAATGGCCAAAGTATTGGAAAATTCGTATAGAGCAACAAACATAGCTTTTATTCAGGAGTGGACAGAATATGCTGAAAAAGCAAATGTTAATTTATATGAAATTATTAATGCTATTAAAGAGAGGGAGACACATAATAATATAATGTCACCAGGTTTTGGCGTGGGTGGATATTGCTTAACTAAAGACCCACTTTTAGCAGATTGGTCTTATAGAAACTTTTATTTTGGAGAGAGACATTTAGATATGTCATTAAAAGCAATTAATATAAATGATTTGATGCCAGATTATACATTTAAATTGTTAAAAAAAAATTTCAAAAGTCTCGGAAACATTAACTTAGCAGTTTTGGGAGTATCATACCTAAATGATGTTGCTGACACAAGGTATTCTCCAACTGAATATTTTTACAACAAGTGTATTGAAAATAAAATAAATATTCATCTTCATGACCCGATGGTTTCTTACTGGAAAGAAAAAGATTTAACTATTAATCAAGATTTAATATCTCTTGCTGATAAAAATATAGATGTTGTTATTTTTGCAGTTCGTCATAAAGAATATTTAAATTTAGATATAAAAAAATTTCTATCTTATTTTAAAAATTTAAAACTTATTATAGATGGATTTGATATTATTAGTGACTCACTTGCAAAAAAACTTAAGGAAAACAAAGTTGATATTCAGGGTGTTGGAAAAGCATATTGGAAAATAAAATAAACAAAAATAAATAATGAAAAAAATACTTGTAACTGGTGGCGCTGGCTTCATTGGATATTTTCTTATTAAAGAATTGTTAAAAAAAAATAATAAAGTTGTTTTAGTAGACAGTATGTTTAGAGGAAGAATGGACGACGAATTTCAAAAAATTATATCTCATAAAAATATAATTTTTCTTCAAGGAGATTTAACAGATAAATTATTTTTCAATTCTCTTGATAATGATTTTGATTATATTTATCATTTAGCTGCCTTAGTTGGTGTCAAAAATGTAGTTGAAAATCCAGATAGAGTATTACGTGATAATGCTTTAATAACTTTGAATCTTATAGAATTTTCAAAAAACATGAAATCATTAAAAAAAGTTTTATTTTCATCTACAAGCGAAATATATGCAGGAACATTAAAGCATTATGGAATTGATATACCGACTAATGAACATGTTAAACTTACATTGGATGATATTAAATCTCCCAGAACAACATATATGTTGAGTAAAATGTATGGCGAGTCTATTTTTTTTAATTATGGAGCTAAATACAATATTCCGTTTACTATAGTGAGATATCACAATGTTTATGGGCCAAGAATGGGTTTTTTGCATGTAATTCCTGAAATGATATTTAAAATATCAAATCAAAAAGTGGTAGAAGTTGCATCACCCAAACATACAAGATCTATGTGTTTTGTAAGCGATGCAGTTGAGATGACTATTAGAGCATGTCAAAAAAAAGTTACTAATAAAGAAATATTAAATATTGGAAATCAAAGTCAAGAGATATCAATTATAAACCTAGTTGTGCTAATAGCTAAAATATTGAATAAAAATATAAAAATTAGACCCACATCAGATACTCATGGTTCCCCTAAAAGAAGGTGTCCCGATGTTTCAAAAATTATTAAAATGACATCATATAATCCAAAGGTAGATTTAGAAACTGGTATAAAAAAAACGTATGATTGGTATAAAGATAAGTTGAACGATAAATATGAGTAATAATTATAATAAACTAAATGTTCGATAAAATTATTAAATTTATAAAAAAAAAATATCGAAAAAAAATTTTTATTCCTTTACATGAACCAAAATTTATTGGTAATGAAAAAAAATATCTAAACAAATGTGTGGATTCCACATTTGTTTCGTCTGTTGGAAACTTTGTTAATGACTTTGAAAAGAAAATAGCCAGATATGTTGGATCAAAATATGCCATAGCAACTAGTAATGGTACATCAGCTTTGCACATATCATTATTACTTGCTGGTGTTGATAAAAATACTGAAGTTATAACACAACCATTAAATTTTGTTGCTAGTTGTAATGCTATAAATTATTGCGGAGCCAAACCTGTTTTTGTTGATGTTGATATAGACACTATGGGTTTATCACCAAAAGCTTTAGAGCTTTTTTTAAAAAAAAATACAAAAATTATCAAAAAAAAATGTGTTAACAAAAAAACTGGTAAAATAATAAAAGCTTGTGTTCCAATGCATACATTTGGCCATCCTTGTAAAATAGATCAAATAAAAAAAATCTGTAAAAAGAATTATATTATTTTAGTAGAAGATGCTGCAGAAAGTGTAGGCAGTTACTACAAAGGTAAACATTTGGGCATTTTTGGCAAATTAGGAGTACTAAGTTTTAATGGAAATAAAATTATTACTTCTGGAGGTGGAGGATGTATTCTTACAGATAATAAGTTTTTAGCTAAAAAAGCTAAGCATCTTACCACTACAGCTAAAACATTTCATACTTGGAATTTTAATCATAATGCTATTGGTTACAATTATAGAATGCCAAATTTAAATGCAGCCCTTTTAATTGCACAATTAGAAAAATTAAATGATTTTATTGAAGACAAAAGAAAATTAGCCACCGAGTATGCAAATTTTTTTGAAAGCACAAAATTTAAATTTTTTAAAGAACCAAAAGAAAGTAAGTCCAACTACTGGTTAAATTGTATTATTTTTAAGAATCAATTTCAAAGAAACGAATTCTTAAAAGCATCAAATGCTAGTGGAATAATGACGAGGCCTATCTGGAAATTAATGAACAGACTTCCAATGTTTAAAAACTCTCAATATGAGGACCTAAGAAATTCAAAATGGTTAGAAAAGAGGGTGGTAAATATACCAAGTTCATCAAGATTATAAAATGAAATTGAATATTGGTTATTTTGCAGATGGCAAATGGAGTCATACAGCATTTAGTAAAATTATAAAAGATTCAGATATAAGATTATCTTTCATATGTGTGCGTTATAACTCTAACGATATAATTTTGAAAAATTATGCAAAAAAATACAAAATAAAACTCTTCAAATATCAAGATGTTAACTCTGATGAATTTATTAAAGTTATAAAAAAATATAATTGTGATTTGTTCGTTTCTATGTCTTTCGATCAAATTTTTAAAAATAAAATTATTAATATTCCAAAGTATAAAATTATAAATTGTCATGCTGGGAAGTTGCCTTTTTATAAAGGAAGAAATATTTTAAATTGGGTATTAATTAATGATGAAAAAGAATTTGGAATTACAGTTCATTATGTTGATAAAGGAATTGATACAGGAGACATTATTTTGCAAAAAATATACAAAATTTCTGACAAAGATAACTACAAAACCTTACTTGAGCGATCTTATATTAAATGTGCAGAAATACTTTATGAGGCGATTTTAATGTTTAAAAAAGGCAAACCAAAAAGTCAAAAACAATCAGATATTCATCCTCTAGGTTTTTATTGTCAAAAAAGAGTAAAAGGTGATGAATTATTAAATTGGAATCAAACAAGTAGGGATATTTTTAATTTTGTCAGGGCTATTTGCAAGCCAGGTCCAATGGCAAGGGCATTCTTAAAAAAAAAAGAAATGAAAATAAATAAAGTTAAACCAATCAAAAGGGTCTTACAATATAGAAGAACTCCTGGAGTTATTATTGGAAAAGGCAAAAATTTTTTAGAAGTCACTACAAAAGATACTTTTGTAAAAATTATTGATTACGAATACGATGGAAATATTAAAGTTGGAGACAGATTTGAAATTAAATAAAGTTTCTTTTTTAACAACAATTTTTCCAAAAAATAAAAACTTTTTAATTGAGTTTTTTGACTCCTTAAAAAACCAAACATATAAAAACTTTGATGTAATTGTAATTAATGATGGTTATGATAATTTTGAAAAAATAAAAAAAAAATATAGCAAAATTCTAAATATAATCGAAGTTAAGTATTCAAATTTACCAAAAAAAAATAAAGAGTATGGAATTAATTATTGTATCGATAAAAATTATAATATTTTAATATTTGGAGACAGTGATGATTATTTTGGAAGTAATCGAATAGAAAAGTCAATCAATCTTCTAAAAAAATATGACATTGTTGTTAACGATTTATCCCTTTTTGATCAAAAGGGTATAATTGTTAACAAATATTTCTCACGTAGACTTAAAAATTTAGATTTAGTTGATTATGAGTTTATAAAAGATAAAAATATATTTGGTCTGTCTAATACTGCAATTAATTTAGAAAATATATCAAAAGTTAATTTTGATAATTGTAACGAGATAGTTGATTGGTATTTTTTTAAAAAATTACTTAGACAAGATTTAAAAGCAGTATTCACTAATGAGATCATAAGTTATTACAGACAACATCAAAATAATGTTATAGGTTTATCCGGTCAAAATAGAGGTTATAAATTATGGGGAGAAAAGTGAAAAAGATTCAACTAACAACTAAAAAAGAAGTTTTTAATTATTGTAAACCTTACATTGTTGCAGAATTGGGTGCTAATCATAATGGAGATATGAATTTAGCAAAAAAATTAATTTTAGACGCTAAAGAGGCCGGTGCTGATTGTATAAAATTTCAAAGCTGGTCTAAAGAAACTTTATTTTCAGAAATAAAATATAAAAAAGATACTTCTTTAAAAAAAATAGTAGACCAATACTCAATTTCAGAAGAGGAGTTGTTACAAATGAAAAAATTTTCTGATGAATTAGGCATTGATTGCACATCTACACCATTTAGCAAATCAGAAGTTGATTTTTTAATAGAAAAATTACAAAGTCCTTTTATTAAGGTTGCTTCAATGGATTTAAATAATTATCCTTTTTTAGAATATGTTGCATCAAAAGGTAAACCAGTTGTTTTATCAACTGGATTAAGCGAATTATATGAAATAGATAGAGCTATTAGTACAATTGAAAAAACTGGCAATGATCAAATAATTATTTTGCATTGTGTAGCCACATATCCACCAGAAGATTCAAATTTAAATTTAAATAATATCAATACTTTTAAAACTATTTATCCTCAATATCCAATTGGTTTTTCTGATCATACATTAGGAACAGTTATGGCAAATACTGCAGTTAGTTTGGGTGTTTGTTTTGTAGAGAAACATTTTACATTAGATAAAACGATGGAAGGATGGGATCATAAAATTTCTGCGACTAAAGATGAATTGAAAGAGATTGTGTTGAATTCTAAGAGAATATCATTAGCTATGGGAACGCATAGAATTAGAGCTACTGAGGGTGATCAAAAAAAAGAAGAATTCAGAAGAAGTATAGTTTTAAATAAAGACATGAAAAAGGGCGATAAAATTAAATTTAACGATTTAGATTATAAAAGACCTGGTAATGGATTTGAGCCTGGCATGACCAAGTTTATTATTGGAAGAACAATTAATAAAAATTTAAAAGCTGATCATGTACTAACAGAAAGTGATATATTGTAATTAAAAGGAATTTTTTGTTTTTATATAATATTTTTTATAAACTAGAAATATAAATTATTTGCATTATAAACAATTTAATAAAATTCTATGCTAGCTATTATACCAGCACGTGGTGGAAGTAAAGGTTTGCCAGGAAAAAATATTAAACTTTTAAATGGTGTGCCATTAATCTGTCATACTATTAAAGCGGCACTTTCATCTAAATTAATTACAAGACTGATAGTTTCTACCGATAGTAATGAAATAGCTTCAGTTGCAAAAAATTGTGGTGCAGAGGTTCCTTTTTTGAGACCATCTAATCTTGCTAGTGATAATGCAATGGTAATGGATACATATTTACACTTAGTAGACAGATTAACAGAGCAAAACTCAAAAGTTATAGATGAATTTGTAGCTTTATTACCTACAGCGCCTTTAAGACTTTCAAAAGATATTGATGAAAGTATTAAAATTTTTAACGACAACAAAGCAGATTCAGTTATAAGCGTAGTTGAATCACCTGTTCCAATTCAATGGAATAGAAAAATTTTAAAGGATGGAAGGTTACAAAATTACCTTCCACATTTTGATGCAATCAAAAATAGACAGGAGGAAGAAAAAACCTACATACCAAATGGAGCTGTATACGTTTTTCGCACCAATATTCTAAGATCTAAACGAAAATATTATACTGATAAAACTTTTCCATACATAATGCCAATCGAAAGGTCTGCTGATATTGATAATTTATTAGATTTTAATTGGGTAGAAAATTTATTAAATAATCAAAAATGAAAAAGTTTTATAAAGCAGCTGTTATTGGGCTTGGAAGAATTGGATCCTCATATCATTCAGGTAAAATTACCAGAACCCATGTAGAGGCATATTTAAAAAATAATAAAATTACCAATGTTGTTGGAGTTGACCTTGATTATAGAGCTCGAAAAAACTTTTTAAAAAGATGGGGCAAAAAAATGGAAGTTTTTTCTAATGTGAAAGATATGCTGAATAAAATACAACCAGATATTGTTAGTATTTGTGTTCCAAGCAATTCAATACTTGATGTGGTTAAAGAATTTTCAAACAAATTACCAAAATTATTTTTTTTAGAAAAACCAGTTTTAGTTAATTATAATCTCTCAAAAAAACTTATAGAAGCAATTAATAAAACTCCGACTGCGGTAAATTACCATCGATCTTGGGACCCGTCGCATAATATTTTTTTTAATCATATTCATAAAAACAAAAAAGTTATTTCAATTAGAGTTCTATACAATAAAGGAATGTTTAATTATTCAAGTCATGCAATTGCTTTGCTTATTAAAAATTTTGGAAAAGTAATAAAGGTAAAAACAATAGATTTTCAATCTCACAATAAAAAAAAAAATGATCCTTCCTATAGCTTTATACTTGATTTTAAAAACGGGATTAAAGCCTTATTTCAAGGTTTTGACGAAGTAAGTTATGATTTGTTTGAATTAGAAATTCTTACCAATAAAGGATTATTTTCTATTAAATCTGCTGGTTGCAGAAAAAGAGTTGAATTACCAAAAAAAAACTTTTTTTATAAAGACTACAATCAGTTGACTGATGTTAGTTATCCAATAAAAGATGGTCAAATTGAAGGGCTTGACCAAGCAATTCAAAATATTACAAATTTTTTAGATGGAAAAGATAAAAATTTACTTTGTGATTTGACTACATCTTTAGAAGTGTCTAAAGTAATTAGTGAAGTTTCTAAAAATCAATAATATTATCTATTTTAATAATGAATATAAATAAACTTGCTGTTTTAGGTGGTAGCAAAGGAATTCAAAAAGAATTTAAAAAATATAAATCAATAGGCAATGAGGAATTAGAGGCAGCAAAAGAAGTGATAAAAAGTGGAAATTTGTCTGAATATCTTGGAACATGGGGTAAAAAATTTTATGGAGGTCCTAAAGTAATTGAATTTGAGGAAAAAATAAAAGATTTTTTTAAAGTAAAGCATGCAATTACTGTTAATTCTTGGACATCTGGACTTGTCGCTGCAGTTGGATCAATTGGAATTGAACCTGGAGACGAAGTAATTGTTACTCCTTGGACTATGACTGCCACAGCTACTGCTATTCTTCATTGGAATGCAATACCTGTCTTTGCAGACATTGATCCAGAAACATATAATTTAACCGCAGACACAATAGAAAAATGTATTTCACCTTACACCAAAGCAATAATTGTAGTAGATATTTTTGGTCAATCAGCTGATATGGATGAAATAATGATGTTAGCTAAAAAATATAATTTAAAAGTTATTTCTGACTCCGCACAATCACCAGGCGCATTATTTAAGAATAAATATGCCGGTACATTAGCAGATGTAGGAGGCTATAGTCTTAACTATCATAAGCATATACACACTGGTGAGGGAGGAATATTAGTAACAAATGATGATGTGATTGCTGAGCGCCTTCAATTAATAAGAAATCATGCCGAAGTTGTCGTAAAAGATAAAGGTGTATCAAATATTTCAAACATGATTGGTCATAATTTTAGACTAGGAGAAATTGAGTGCGCAATAGGCATTGAGCAAATAAAGAAACTTCCTGATTTAATTTTGCAAAGAAAAAATTTAGCAGAGATGATGAACAATGGATTGAAAGGACTGACAGGTTTGACGACACCAAAAATTGCACCTGAGCGAACACATGTTTATTATATTTATGCAATGCAGGTAGACACTAGAAAACTAGGAATTTCTAGAGAAAGAATTTGTGAGGCGCTTGTTGCTGAAGGGATCCCAGTAAGTTCAAGTTATCAGAACATTCATTTACTTCCAATATACCAGCAAAAAATTGCTTATGGTTCAAAAGGTTTTCCATGGACATCTGATATTTGTAAAAGAGAAATTTCATATAAAAAAGGAATTTGTCCTGTAGCTGAAAACTTGAATGATAAATTTTATTTAGGATTTAATATATGTTTATATGACCTTGATAAAGAAGATGTAAAATCTATTATCAATACATTTCATAAAGTTTGGGAAAATATGGATCAATTAAAAGTTTAAAAAACAAAAAAATATGATTTTGTTTGTTTGTGGGCAGTTATCTGGGGCTCAATATATTTATCCTATAATTCAAAAATGGTCATTTGAAAGAACATTTAAATGGAATTTAGTTGCCTCTGGCGCATCATGCAATTTTTTAAATCAAAATAATATAAAATTTACAGAAATTAAAAAAAATTCTGCAATCGAAGTTTCTAAATATATCGATTCAATCAAGCCTAGTTTAATTATTACATCTGCTTCAGCTAATATAGATGTTGAGCATTTATTTATTTTAGAGGGAAAAAAAAAATCAATACCGACAGTAAGTTTTATAGATATCTGGGCAAATTATAAAAATAGATTTGAATATAAAGGAGAATTTATTTTTCCTGATAATGTGTTGGCTATTGATAACAGATGTAAAGAAGAAATGATAAAAGATGATGTACCTGGTAACATAATCAAAATAACGGGTCAACCTTATCTTGAGTATATCACAAAAAATATTCCACCTCTGGGTCAGAATATATTATTAGCAGGTCAGCCAATAAAAAAATATTTTGGTAAAAGTTTTGGGTATGATGAAACAGACTTAAGAAAAATTTTTTTCAAAGCAATAAATAAAGCAAAAATTTTAAATATTTTAAATACAATACACCCTGAAGAAGTGATTGATAAAGAAGATGCAAAACTCAACATGTTATTTCAGAAAGGAAGAGGAATTATTGATATTAAAGAAAGTCATACTGTGCTTGGTATTTTTTCAATGCAGATGGTAATTGGTTATTTGTGGGGAAGAAAGGTTGCAAGCATTCAACTTAATACTCTTAAGACTGACCCATCTCCATTGTCAAGATGGAAACTTATTCCATTGCTTACAAATGTTAATGAAATTATTGAATTTTTAGAAACAAGTAATTTAAAAATTGATCAAGATGAATTAATTTTATTATTAAAAGATAGATTTAATAAGTTAGGCATTAAAAATAGCATTAAAAGGTTTGAAAATTTTTTAAATTTTTATTTAAATTAATTTAATAAACAATTTTACTATCTCAATTTTTATAATTTTCTTTCTCCTTTACCAACTAAAATATATTTTTTATTTGTATCTGATGATTTGTATTTTTTAGTGATAATAAATTTTTTAAAATTTTTATTTTTTTTATTTTTATCATAATCTGGAACAAGTCTTAATTTTTTAACCCATTGCCATTTATTATTTCGTTCCCAAATCTTAGGGTTTCTTATTTCATCTAAAATAAAATTAAGTGTATTTTTATCAATACCTAACCATTCCATAAATAATTTTGAATATTTAGGTTTTTTTGATTGATAGTAATTTATTAAATCAATTCCATTATTTCTTGTAATATGACCTAACCTTATTTCTCTGCAAGCATGGTCGACTACTTTTGTATATCCATGTTTTAAGTCTTTAATATAATCATGTAGATCTAAGTAAATAAATGAGTCAACATCGTTATAAGAATCAAAACTTCGGGTTGCCTCATTAGTTTCATATTCATATTTTTTAATCATTTCTTCATGCTGTATTCTCGAGTCCCATCTAATATAGTTGTTTAAATAAATTCCTCTAACTCCAATTTTTTGGATGTAATAATCCTCTGGATAATAATATGGCTTAAGATGATCATTTGTTAGATTTTCCATTTCTCCTATCAAATCTTCAGCTTCATATCCCATTAGATCATGTTCTTTTCGATATTTTCTTGTCATTTCAACTTTGTCGTTGTGGCTATACATTCCAACTTGATCTATTCCTTGATGTGCACCCCAAATGATCAAAGGAATTTTATGGTTTACAGCCGTTTGAACTGGGAACACCGTTTCACCTGCAATACAATGCCAATAAAGACTACCTAAACATGTCAGAGTTTGACGAGTAATTCTTTTTACAGTGTCTGGGTTAACGGTTTTTGTAAAGATATCACAATCAAATTTATTTCTTAAGTTAGCCAAATTTCTAATTCCAATATCAGTATTATAATGTTTATTATAATTAACTAATAACGGATTCATTTTGAATTTATTTTTAATTAAATAAACAATATAATAACTGTCTCGCGCACCACTTACTGGAATAATACAATCATAATTTTTGCCGTTTTTACTACGGTACTGTTTAAGTAAAGCTCTTAATTCACTCTCTTTTTTATTCCAATCTAAAATATCTTTTTCTTCGTGCACTCTGCAACCGCTACAAATGCCTTCATCATCAAAGATAAGATTAAGAGAGTGTTTTTCACTATACAAGCAACGTTTACAAAATCTAGTCAAATTTCTTCCACTTTTATTTTTTCATATAGATATTCTTCTAATTCATAATCTGTTAATCTGCCAATTCTTCCATTTTTATTTATTGGTATTTTAGAATATGTTAAAGGGCTATCCTCACGTATTGGAATAACTTTACCTACACAAGATTTTGCTATGGCAATGCTATGTTCATAAAAATGAAAATAATTTCCAGCTGCAGCCCCACTAATATTGGAACTCTTTAAAACATTAGCTATGTGCTCTGGCTTTCCTGCTCCACCACAGCTAATAACAGGTATTGATACTTTTTTAGAAATTAAATTTGCTAATTTAATGTCATATCCTTGACATGATCCATCTTGACTTACATCATTAATGAAAATCTCTCCTGCACCAGATTCTTCGTAATCTATTGCAGTATTTAAAACAGATTTTTTTGTAACTTTTCCTAAAAAATAATCAAAAACATTATAATTTTTATTTACTTTAAAACTATTAATAGCAGCAACCATACATTGTCTTCCAAATTTTTTTTTACCCTCAAATAATATATTTTGATTATCTTTAAGAGAATTATTTACGCATACTTTATCAGCTCCTGCCTTTAATAATCTTGCAATGTCCTCAGTATTTTTAATGCCACCACCTACTGTAAGTGGAACCATACATTTAGATGCAACTTTTTTAACAAGTTCAAGATTAATTAATCGCTTTTCCTTAGATGCATCTATATCAATTAACAATATTTCATCAACACCCCACTTATTAAATGCTTCAGCAGCAATCTCAGGTGATCCAACGGGTAGATATTTATTGAACTTTTTACTTTGGACTATTATCCCATTATGAATAATTAAAGTAGCAATTATTCTTTTTTTTAGCATGTTTTTATCCAGTTTAAATAACCCCTAATTAATCTTAGGCCAGCTAAATCACTTTTTTCAGGATGGAACTGAACGCCAAAAATATTTTTATAATTGATAGCAACATTAAGCGTTTCACCATATTTACATGTAGCAGCAACATATTTTGAATTACATACATAATGATAGCTGTGATCAAAATAGAAATGAGTTCCTTTTTTTATTTTTTTAAATATTTTGTGTGATTTTAAAAAAAAAATCTCATTCCATCCAACATGAGGTATAGGTAGATTTTTTTTAGAGTTAATTCTTAAAACTTTACCTGGGATCCATCCTAGCCCTTTATGGTTACCTCCTTCTCTTGATGAATCTGCCATGACTTGCATCCCAACACAAATTCCCAAAATTGGTTTTTTTTTAAAAATAACTAACTCGGTTAATATATCCGACAAACCATTTTTTCTTAATTTATTAGCACATTCACTAAATGCTCCAACTCCAGGAAGAATTAGTCCATCCGACTGTAATAATACTTTTTTTTGTCTTGAAACTTCAATAGATGTAACCCCTAATGTTTTAATTGCATTTTTAATTGAGAGGATATTTCCCACTCCATAATCAACTATAACTAATTTCATAAATATTAATTTCCTTTTCCAACCTCAAATAACGGTTGATACTCACCAGTATTTTTTTTTATGAAAAGATCAGGATTTACAGATTTATCTACCTGCCACCAAAACTCATCAACGCTAATACCAATATAATTTGAGAAACTACTTATATATTTTGAAGAACACTTGCCATCATACTTTTTTATTAAATCAATACCCTGATCACGAGTAATTCTTTTGTTTCTTATATCTTCATTTACATACTCAGATACTTTTCCAAAACCATACTTTAAATATTTTATCATTTGATTAACTATTACCCAATCCTCATCTAATGAACTTAATCCTTCATGATCACCACTTTCCCATGGTTTATCTTTACGAATATTAAGTCCATTTAAAGCTGCATAAATACCATTTTCTCTTAGTGACCATATATTCCAAAAATACCCTAAGTAGACGATTTGTAATTTAGCTCTTTCCATTTCTTTATCTGATGGATAAAGGTACTGTAAAATGTTATTTGTTTTTACATTATCACTAAGTAACCATTTATATTCTCCACCACTAAGTGTGTTGAGTTTTTTTGTGTTGTTGCCATCCCAACCATTTTTTCCTCTTACTCCCATATCTCCAATTTGTAGAGCAGGATTTTCTCCCCACCAAATTAAAGGGATTTGATAGGCAATAGCCATTCTTGGAACGCTACTAAATAATGATAGTTCTGTTGATCGTGCCCAATTAGTATGTTTAAAAAAACTTTTACGCATGAGTTCTTTCCAAATAATAGGGGCTGGTTGAATTGTTACACAATCAAAGCCATGGTTGATTAAATTTGATAAATTATCTACTCCGCGTTGAGAAACTTGTTCAGGAGGATAAGATAAGCAAACCAACAAAGGGTTCATACCTAATTTTTCTTTAACAAAAATTGCTTGTCTTAAACTATCTTTGCCACCACTTACTCCAATTATACTATCATATCCATCTGGCGAACAATTTTCCTTTCCAAAAGAAACAATTTTTTCTAATTGCTCTTCTTTTTTATGCCAATCAAATTTTTCTAAAGTATTAAAATAATTACACGCTGGACAGATACCTTCTTTATTAAAAACTATACCTGGCCGTGTATTTGTTTGAAGACATAGTTTGCAATATTTCATAATTACTTACACGTTAAAATATATATAAATATTATATAAATTACTTATTAAATAAAAATAAGCTATATTAATTTAATTTAAATTTAGTGTTTAATATTAGTTTCATATAAAATAAAACAATACTATAAAAATTCTTTCAACATATAACTAAATATTTAATTAAGAATTATAATATGACTAAAAAAAACAAAGAAACCATTCTTGAAAATATATCAATTAAAAATGCTGTTAAAAAAATGGATCTTGAAAAATTAGATTCATTAGTTGTTCAAAATAGTAGGAAAAAAGTAATAGGTGTTTTTACTATGGGTGATTTTAGGCGAGCTGTATTTAAAGGGCTAGATATAAACACAAAAATATCTTCACTTATAAACAAAGAATTTAAATTTTTAACTCAAGGTTATTCAAAAAAAGAGGCAAAACAAATATTTATTGAAAATGATTTAATTTTAGATATTCCTGTTTTAGACAAAAGATTTAAATTAACAAAAGTCATTAAAAAAAAAGAAGTTTTTAACTCTAAATTAAAAAAAAAATTTAACTTGAAAAATTTTTCAGTATTTATAATGGCTGGTGGAAAAGGAACAAGATTAGATCCTTTTACTCGGATATTACCAAAACCTCTTATTCCTTACGGTAATGAACCGATTTTGAAAATTATAATGGATGATTTTAAAAAGTTTGGTTTTGAAAATTTTTTTATTTCGATTTTTGAAAAAAAAAATATGATTAAAGCGTATTTTAGTGATAATAGGTCTTCATATAAAATTAATTTTGTTGAAGAAAAAAAACCACTTGGAACAGCTGGTTCTCTAAAGCTTATTGCAAATAAATTAAAAAAAACATTTATTGTTACAAATTGTGATATTTTAATTTTTTCAAACTATCTGGCAATTATTGATTTTCATAAAAAAAATAATTATGACCTAACCTTAATTTCCTCAATACGAAATCATGTTGTGCCATATGGTGTTTGTGAGACAGATAATAAAGGTGAATTAAAAAAGATAAATGAAAAACCAGAGTATAATTTTTTTGTAAACACTGGTTTTTATATAATTGAACCAAAAGTTATCAAACTTATTCCTACCAATAAACAATACAATATGAATGAATTGATTAATGCAGTAAAAAAAAGAGGGATGAAAGTAGGTGTATTTCCTGTATCTGAGGGTTCTTGGATAGACATTGGCCAGTGGGATGAATATCATCGAAACACTAAATATATTAAAAACTAATCAAAATTAGAATATAAAAAATTTTCTTTATGAAAAAAAAAACAGTTTATATACCTATTGAGGTTAAGGTAAGGGAATTTGTATCACAAATTTTATTCACTTATAAATTAGTTAGAGCAGGATACCGAGTTTACATAGGCACAAGAGGGCAAATCTTTAATATTCTGAAACAAAAAAAGCAAAAAGCAGGCATTTTTTTTTATAAAGCAGGAGTGCCAAAAGATTATGTTGATTTGGTGAAAAATAAAACCGATTTACATGCTGTTCTAGACCAAGAGCTTATGCCAGGTATATCAGCCCATCGAGAGTACAATGAATGGGTAAATTGTTTTACTAAAAAAGGTGAGAAATACGTCGATATTTATTTTGCTGTAAATCATATTGTCTATAAGTCGGCAAAGAATAAATTAAAAAAAATTAGGGGGAAAGTATATTTAACAGGATCACCAAGAATAGATTTGTGGAAAAAAAAATATCATAAAATTTTTAAAGAGGACGTAGATTCAATTAAAAAAAAATATAAAAACTTCTATTTATTTAATTCTGATTTTCAATATATTACAGATAATTACAGGGATGAAGCTTTAGATTTTTTAAAGGCTGATCAACTTAAAGATTGGAATTTAGGAAAGATTAAAAATTTAACTAAGAGAAGAGTTAAATTGGCCAAATCATTAAATGCAGAGTTTAATGATGCAGTTAAAAACATTAAAAAGATTTCAAAGAAATTAAAAAATAATATTATAGTTAGACCTCATCCTGGAGAAAACAAATTTACATGGAAAAATAGACTTAAAAATGAAGAAAAAATAAAAGTAGTTAGTCCTGTAGATGATGTGTTCCCTTGGATTTTAGCATCAAAAGGGGTTATTCATAGAGGATGCACAACCTCATTACAATCTTTGTTTATAAACAAACCAACTTTCTTTCTTTATTTAGGTAAAAAATACTTGGATAATTATAAGTTAAAAAAAGTTAGTTTCGAATTTAGTACAAGAATAATTCCTGAAAAAATTAATATCAACTACATCAATAAAGTAAAAAAAAAAAATAATTTTTTTAATAATTATCTTGGAATACAAAACCAAAAAGACTCTTGTGATGCTATGATAGAAATATTTGAAAAACATTTTGTTGCAAAGGAAGATGAACATCTATCTCTAATAAATTATGGACAGGAAAGTTATATAAAGCTTAAAATAAAAAAATTATTGTTATTTTTTTATAATTTTTTTAAACCAAAAAAAAAGGATTTTAATAGATTTAAGAAAATGAGTAGTGGAATAAATTCTTCAGAAGTAAGAAAATATTTAAAAAAACTTTCCAATAAAAATTTAAAAATAAAGCAGCTGAGTAAAGATATAGTTATGATTGAAAAATAGATATTAAAGTTTTTCTTTAAATATTTTAACTATATATTTATGTCCTTTAAAGTAAAAGAAAGAGGGATAACGTTCATTATCATTTATTCTTAAGTGATTAAATTGCTTCTTTATTGATTCATTAATGTTAAGTTCACTATCTTTAGGATATCTTCTCCTATTAAAAGAGCTTTCCCCTTTTTGTTTTCGGTATCTAATTTTTGGATATTTTGTTAGAAATTTTTTTATTATTTTTAAAAATTGTTCACCTTGAATTTTTCTTAACTCATCACATAATTCAGTTCCATTTAATTTAAATTTATTTTGTAAGATGATTGGCCCAGAATCGACTTCTTTTATAGCTTTAATTAAGGACATATATAATACGTTTTTTTTTTTTAGAATTTGGTATTGTATTGGCGCTGAGCCTTTATCCCTTGGCAATTTACTGCCGTGCACAATTAAAACTAATTCATTCTTTATCAAAAAAGTTTCAGGTAAAATTTTCGTGTAAGATAATGGGAAAACTATATTTTGATTTTTAACACTTTTTGAATTTTTAGATATTTTGAAAATATATTTGTTGCTTAATTTAAAATCATAGTCTTTTAGTTGTTTTTCAAACCATAAATTTTTTTTATCAAGTAGAAAAGTTACTTTAAATTTTCTTTTCAATTTTATAACCTATGCTTTATTTAAATTATATTTTCTTAACTTAAGTAAATTAAATTATGATTTAATACTAAATAATGTTAAGTACTTTTTAGATTATTTAGTATTAATTTAAAAGAAAAAAAATTAAATTTAATTATTATAAATAAATTAAAAAAAATGAAAAAACAGATAAATTTTTATGAACATAATTTGACTAAAAGTGGCATTAGTTTTGATAAAGTTTTAAGTAGTTTATATTTAACCTCTGGTCCAATTTCTAGAAATGTTGAAGAAATAATAAAAAAAAAATTTAAAATAAAAAATTGCATACTTACAAACTCTTGGACTAATGGCGTAATTGCACTTTTATTAGCTATGAAACTGAAACCTAATGATGAAATTATTGTACCAGCTATGACTTTTGTATCTTGTGCAAATGTAGCTGAAATGGTTGGTGCAAAAGTTGTATTTGCTGATATTGATCCAAATACCAAACTAATGGATATCAACGATGTCGTAAAAAAAATTACAAAAAAAACTAAATTGATTATGCCCGTTCATTTGTATGGAAATATATTTGATACATATGAGCTAAAAAAAAAAATAAGAAAAGACATAATGATATTAGAAGATTGTGCGCATTGTTTTGATGGAACCTATAGAGGAAAAAAAATAGGTCATTATTCTGATTTTGCAGTTTTTTCCTTTTATGCAACAAAAAATATAACATGTGGTGAAGGTGGAGCAATAATTCTGCATTCATCAAAAACTTCTGAAAAAATAAGATCTATATGCAACAATGGTATGACAAAATCAGCTTTAAAAAGATTTGAAGATAGCAAGTATAATCATTGGGATGTTAACAGCTACGGTTTAAAAGCAAATTTAAGTGATATTAATTCAAATTTATTAAAAAAACAGATATTGAATTATGAACAAAACTTAAAAAAAAGAAAAATGTTATATGATTATTATTTAAAAAAAATTTCTCAGATTAGTCAAATTTCTACTCCACGAAAAAATATTGAGGGGAGAAGAGATTATCATTTGTTTCCAATAGGTGTTTCAGAAAAATTGAGAGATAAACTTATAAAATATCTAAATGAAAATAAAATTCAGGTAACCGTTAATTTTAGATCAATTTTGGAATTAAATTATTATAAAAAAAAATATAAAAAGTATAAATGTTTAAATTCTTTATTGTGGGGAAAACAAACACTTTCTTTACCATTTCATCTCAATTTAAAAAAAAATGAAATTGTTTATGTATTTAAGACATTGAAAGTTTTTTTTAATAAAAATATTTAAGTAAATTGGAAACAATATTTTCAGTAATAATAACAACTTATAAAAGAAATGAATTTCTTAAAAGAGCGATAAATCAAACTATATTACAAAAAAAAACCCCTCTAGAAATTATTATAGTAGATGATTATGGTAGTGTTGAAACAAAAAATATAGTCAGAAAATTTAATGATGAAGTTTTACATATAACCATAAAATACATTCACCCAAAGATTTTGAGAGGTCAAATTAATGCTAGAAATATTGGAGCTAAAGTTGCAAAAGGAAATTATTTGGCATTTTTAGACGATGATGATTTTTGGAATGAAAATTATCTTGAAAATATAAGTAATAAAATAGATCGATCCGAAATTGATTTATGTATTTCAGATTTTTATAAGTTTGAGTCAAAAGATAAATTTTATCCAAATGAACCAATTCCAAAAAAATTTAAAATTGAAAACTATTTATTTAGTAACCCAGGAGCTATTTGTTCAAATTTGGTAATTAAAAAAGTTATTTTTGATAAACTCAAAGGATTCGATGTTTCAACGACAGGTAGTTCAGATAAAGATTTATACATAAGAGCAAATTTAAACAATTATAAATGTTTAGTCTTACAAGATAAAAATATGTTTTATCAAATTCATGATAAACAGTTATCTTTAGATAAAGAAAAAATTTTAAAACAAAGATATATTTTTTTTAAAAAATATTTTAAATTCTATTTAAGATTTGATAGACTTTTTAAAATGTTAAATATATTTAAATCTCTTTTATTTAGAATTTTCAAAAAAAAATTTCTTAAAAATGAATAAAAAAAAAAAAAAA
>CENJ01171603.1_pt1 | contig 23655 bp, 23 predicted proteins | sample 356161 | NCBI WGS metagenome assembly CENJ01 (sample SAMEA2619531, study PRJEB7988) | marine metagenome | biome: marine biome (ENVO:00000447); feature: surface water layer (ENVO:00002042); material: "saline water (ENVO:00002010), including plankton (ENVO:xxxxxxxx)" | depth 5 m
ATAAAGGGTGAAGAAGTTATTAAAGACACAAATGGCGACATAAAAGAGATTATATGCAGTTACGATCCTTTAAGTAAAAGCGGATCAGGTACCGAGGAGAGTCAAAGGAAGGTTAAAGGAACGCTTCACTGGGTGACTCAAGCACACGCGCTTCCAATACAAGTAAATTTGTACGACCGCTTGTTTACCGTTGCTGAACCTGACAAAATCAAAGATCAAGACCCAAGCGAGCACATTAATCCAAATTCTTTAGAAGTGAGCAATGGTTTTATCGAGCCATCCGTTCTTGATGCTCAGCCAGGAGCCAGATATCAATTTCAGCGAATGGGATATTTTATTCTCGATAGAAAAAAAGACAAAGACCAACTTATTTTTAACAAAACCGTTGGCCTTAGAGACACTTGGAAGAATGGCTAATTAGCTTTTGCCGCCTTCTTTGTCTATTTTCTTTTGATTTTCTTTTTTCATCGCTTCTCCAATTTGATTACTCGCGGTGAATGAAGCTACCATATTGTTCAGCATGTCACTTCCAGCTTGAGGAGAATTGGGTAAAAGAATCAAGTTGCTGTTGGTTTCTTCTCCGATTGATTGAAGCGTGTCATAGTGTTGGGTAACTACAATTAAGGCAGAAGCCTCTTGTGAGTTAATCCCTACATTATTGAGCACGTCCACTGACTCCTCAAGACCCCTGGCAATTTCCCTTCGTTGATCAGCAATTCCCTGACCCTGTAGTCGCTTGCTCTCCGCTTCTGCTTTTGCTTTCTCAACGATCAAAATTCTAGCCGCATCTCCTTCGTATTGCGCAGCAATTTTTTCTCTTTCTGCAGCATTAATCCTGTTCATTGCTGTTTTTACTTCTCCATCTGGATCAATATCAGTTACCAATGCCTTTATGATATCATAACCGTAGTTGATCATGGCATCATTAAGTTCGCTTTTAACCGCATTAGCGATCTCGTCCTTTTTCTCAAATACATCGTCCAAACGCATCTTTGGAACAACCGCTCTAACCACATCAAAAACATAGGAAGTAATCTGGTCCTGGGGGAAATCTAATTTATAAAAGGCATCATAAACTTTGTCCGCAAGGATCTTGTACTGAACAGATACTTTTAATTTAACAAAAACATCATCCTTGGTTTTAGTTTCAACGATTACGTCCAACTGTAAAATCCGAAGGCTTACCCTTCCCGCTATTTTGTCGATAAGTGGAATTTTGATATGAAGTCCTGGCTTGCGAGTTGCAATAAATTTTCCGAATCGCTCCACCACTGCAGATGTTTGCTGTTTCACAACAAATATTCCAGAGATGACGATCAGCACTGTAATAAAAATAAAAATGTAAGTAGATATTTCCATAAGTCAATTATTTAAATAGGTTATAAGATTATTCAGTCTTTTTAAAGATACCTCTTTTTCAATCAGGTTACAAACCTTAAGAATGTCTGGGCCACTCAAATCCCCTACTATGGCAAGCCTCAAACTTTGCATGATAACCCCAAAAGGAGTTTCCGCCTTTTGATTCCATGTTTGCACCCTCTCTTTCCAAAATTCTGTTGGAACGTCGTTTTCTAATAATTTGACAAAAAAACTAAGGACCTTCTCTGGCTCATGCTTTTCTATTTTTCTGATAACTTTTTGATCGTACTCTTTTGGATCGTTTAAAAAAACGTCAACCTGTTTTTCAAAATCTTCAAGCAAAAATAATCGATCTTTTAGAAGCTCATAGACTGCTAATTTCGTTTTTTCCGACCACTTAGTCATTCCTGACTCAAAAAACTCAGGAAAACGCTTTAAAATGTTTTTACCCTCAGTAAAACTTAAAAATTTATGGTTTATCCATCGCGCTTTCTCAAAATCGAATCTTGCGCCCCCTTTTTGAATTTTGGCAACGTCAAATGAATCGATTAACGCTTCAATTGTAAAAATCTCTTTTTCTGTTCCAGGATTCCACCCTAAAAGAGATAAATAATTTAATAGCGCCTCTGGCAGAAAACCTCTCTCTTTGAATCCTTTGTTTTTTTCCCACGCTAAGGGGTAAACAGGAAATCCTAATTGAGCACCATCACGTTTTGAAAGCTTTCCTTTACCTTGAGGCTTCAATATCAATGGCAAATGCATAAATTTTGGAAGCGGCCAATTAAATGCATCATAAATTAATTTGTGCAATGGTAAGGAGGGCAACCACTCTTCACCGCGTATAACATGTGAAATTTTCATGTAATAGTCATCTACAACATTGGCAAAATGATAAGTAGGCATACCATCTCCTTTCATTAGGATCTTATCATCTAATTCATCACTCTGAACACGAATGTTGCCCCTAACCTGGTCTTCTACATTAATGGCCATTCCCTTTTCCACCTTAAGTCTAATTACATAATTTCCAGTCTTTATTTTTTCTGCTGTTTCTTCTTCACTGAGCGTAAGAGAATTCAACATGGTGTTTCTGTTAAACATTCCGTATTTAAAGCTCTCCCCTTTTTTCTCGTATGCTTTTCTCGTTTCCTCCAAGGTGTTTGGCAAATCGAAAGCATAATATGCCCTTCCAGCACTAATAAGCTTTAAAACTTCTTTCTCATATATCTCCTTTCTTTCACTCTGCCTGTATGGGCCAAAACTACCCGCACTATTTGGGCCTTCGTCTGGTTCGATATTCATCCATTTAAGAGCCGCTATGATATAATCTTCTGCGCCCTCGACCATCCTTCTTTGATCCGTGTCCTCAATCCTTAGAATGAAACTTCCTTTTTGTTTTTTTGCATATAGATAGTTGAAAAGAGCGGTTCTTACCCCTCCAATATGAAGAGCACCTGTGGGACTTGGTGCAAATCTGACGCGTACGCTCATGTTCTAATTTTTTTCAAAGATAATACCATGCGCCACCTTTAAGAAATTATTTGTTTCCTCTTTGTTTTATATTTGTAAAAAAAAAGGTGATAAGGTTCTTTCACGAAAACTTTCTGACGCTTGATGAAACTCATATTTCTGAGTGGTTAATTGAGATCGCAAAACAATACGGTTATTCTATTCAACAGATGGATTATAATTTTGTTGATGCAACAACCTTATTGGAGTTGAATCAAAAGCACCTCAACCACGACACCGATACTGATATTTTAACTTTTGATTATACCGTTGACACCAAAATTACCGCTGAGGCATTTATCTCATGTGAAGCGCTAATTGAAAACGCTAAAAAATACAACCAAAGCGCTGAAAAAGAGACACTTAGGCTTGTCTCACATGCACTTTTACACTGTATGAGGCAAAACGACAAAAGTGAAGATGAAAAATTAACCATGCAGCGCAAAGAAGATGCTTGTTTGGCAATGTTCCACGTGAAACAATAAACTATGTTTGAAGGCGTATATGATGTGATTGTTGTAGGAGGAGGACATGCTGGAGCTGAGGCAGCAGCTGCTGCGGCAAACCTTGGATCAAAAACACTGCTTGTGACAATGAACCTACAGACAATAGGGCAAATGTCATGTAATCCCGCTATGGGAGGAATTGCAAAAGGACAAATCGTTAGAGAAATTGATGCACTAGGGGGATATAGTGGTATTGTTTCCGATCGAAGCGCCATACAGTTTAAAATGCTCAATCAATCCAAAGGCCCTGCCATGTGGAGCCCAAGAGTTCAGTCTGATAGAATGCTTTTTGCCAAACAATGGCGCGATATGTTAGAACAGACCCCTAACCTCGATTTCTACCAAGACATGATCAAAGACATTATTGTTGAGGGCAATACCATAAAAGGCGTTATTACCTCATTGGGAATTCCAATATATTCCAAAACAGTAGTGCTCACCAATGGCACCTTTCTTAACGGGCTTATTCATATTGGCGAAAAAAATTACGGTGGAGGCAGAGCAGGAGAAAAGGCAGCCACCGGTCTTACCGCTAGTTTAGAAAGTTTGGGCTTTGAGTCTGGAAGAATGAAAACAGGAACCCCACCTAGAGTGGATGGTCGATCACTCGATTATACACTCATGGAGGAACAGCCTGGAGACGAACTACCATCAAAGTTTAGCTTTACTGACACCCAACCCCTGTCCCAACAACGCAGTTGTCACATTACACATACCAGCCCTGAAGTGCATGATTTATTACGCTCCGGTTTTGATCGCTCGCCAATGTTTAATGGGAATATTCAAAGTACAGGTCCTAGATATTGCCCATCTATCGAAGACAAAATCAACCGATTTGCAGATAAATCAAGACATCAAATTTTTGTAGAACCTGAGGGGTGGGATACAGTGGAAGTTTATGTAAATGGTTTCTCTACTTCATTGCCCGAGGACATTCAATACAATGCGTTACGATCCGTTAAGGGTTTTGAAAAAGTTAAATTTTTCCGACCCGGTTATGCGATTGAATATGATTACTTCCCTCCGACACAGTTAAAAAATAGTTTAGAGACCAAACTAGTTCACGGCCTTTTCTTTGCGGGTCAAATTAATGGAACAACCGGCTATGAGGAGGCAGCATCACAAGGGTTAATGGCAGGAATAAATGCCCATCTTAAACTAAACGAAAATCCTCCTTTTGTGTTGAAGCGCAATGAAGCCTATATTGGGGTATTGATCGATGACCTCATCACAAAAGGGACTGAAGAACCCTATAGAATGTTTACCTCAAGGGCAGAATACCGCACTTTATTACGGCAGGATAATGCTGATCTAAGGTTGACGCCCATCGCATACGAGCTTGGTCTAGCTTCCCAGCAACGAATGATGGCAGTTGACCAAAAGGCGGCTCAAACTAGTGAACTCGTTAATTTTTTTAAGACCCAAAGTTTTGACGTCGATGAGATTAACTTGCTGCTTACAAAGAGGGATTCAGCTGCTGTAAAACAGTCTGATAAATTGAGCAAAATTTTTTCTCGCCCTAATATATCCCGACATGACATGACTTCTTTGAAAGCAGTTTCTAACTATCTGTCAGTTAACCATATCAGTAGTGACATTCTTGAGCAAGCAGAAATACAAATTAAGTATGCTGGGTATATTGAAAAAGAGATGCAAAACGCCGAGAAGCTTAATAGACTAGACCACATCAAGATACCAGATGATTTTGATTATGATGAATTAGCCTCCTTATCTCATGAGGCCAAAGAAAAACTTAATAACATTAAACCTGCTAACTTATCTCAAGCCTCAAGAATTAGCGGGATCAATCCAAGTGATATTAGTGTCCTTTTGGTTAAACTAGGAAGGTAATGTTCCACGTGGAACCTCGTCATGAAAAATAAAAAGCAGCACTTTCTCTACCCCGTTAAAGACCACTTGGTTTCAGGAGAAGCTTTTAATATCTATTGGGATAAACAAAACAAAAGAGCCTGGACGGATTTGGGAAATGTAAAAGACGTAAGCCTCTATTACCAATCCGATCAATACATTTCTCACCAGAATGAAAGCAAATCACTTACCCAAAGACTTTACAGCCTAGGTAGAATATTTATGCTGAGATATAAATACAGACTCCTTAAGCCCTATGTCAAGTCACCTTCAAAGCTACTTGATATAGGTTGTGGGGCAGGTGTCTTTTTGTCTTTTATGAACAATAAAAACTTTGATGTTTTTGGCGTTGAGAACAATGAAAGAGCAAACGAAATATGCGCCAAAAAAAAGCTAAAAGTTTACGAATCAATAAATCAGTTAGCCACCAAGGATTTTGACCTGGTCACATTATGGCACGTACTAGAACATTTACCAAGTCCCGAAGAAGCCATAACAAAGATTCATTCTTTATTGTCCGATGAGGGAATCTTAGTTGTTGCTGTCCCCAATTTTGATAGTCACGATAGAAAGCATTATCAAAATGATTGGGCTGCATTTGATGTTCCCAGACATCTTTGGCATTTTACACCTCAAGGTCTTGAAGAAATGTTAAGCGATAAAGGGTTTAAACTACTCAAAAAAACACCCCTTTGGCTTGATGTTTTTTACATTTCTTTCCTTTCCGAAAAACAAAAAGGCAAACCTTTAGCCTTTTTCTCTGGGATAATAAAAGGATTTTATTTTACAATTTTGTCACTTTGTTCTAACAAACACTCTACTATTTCTTTTGTATTTAAGAAGTCGGTTGTTTGACATTTAGCCATCGCGTCATTTCGAGTGAAAAATTGCTAAAAAGAATCTTAGGATTGGCGTTGTGTTCTAGATGATAAGAAGTGTTCTCGAGTAATCTCACCATTTCTAGCACATTACCACTGTGGACAAATGGAGCAAACTTGTGCATATCAAAATCAGTATTTAGATGCATATCGAAAAGATCCTCCGATTGATAGGAGAGCAGCATTGCTTGACGAACAAACTCGAGTGCATAGTCTATAAACGATTTTTGTTCTTCTCGATTTAATTCGTTCATACGGTCCGACCAACCCATCAAGTCCAATACAATCGCTTTATTCGATTTTGCTCGATAAGCAGCCCTTAAGAGGGAAATCCAAAGCTCTTCAAAAACAACTGTTTGTTCAGGCATGGAAATTAAGGACAAGACTCTCCTCCAACTTCCCCTTCCTGATCGAACAAGAGCTTTCGCCCGATCTGCTTCATCTGTTTCTATCAATTTGTTTTCAATGACTGATGTTAAGATAGGGTTTAGTTTGATTAGTTGGCATCGCGAAACCAAAGTAGGTAAAAGCGACTCTAATTGTTCTCCAATCAAAATGAAATAGCTTTTGCTCGGCGGTTCCTCTAGAAGTTTTAGGAGCTTATTTGAAGCTTTTTCTGAAAGCTTTTCAACTCCGAAAACCAACATGACTTTATTGCCGCCACCATGCGATTTAAGGTGCATTTTATGATGCATTTTTGAAACTTCACTAACACCAATCATTCCTTGCTTGTTCCCAGCTTCCAGTTGATTTATCCAATCCCTTGTTCCACCGTAAGGACTTTGCCCTAGAAACTCAGTCCAATCTTCAATAAAATCATCTGATGTTGCTTTAGCGCTTCCTGAGGATTTGTTGATTATTGGATAAACAAAATGCAAGTCGGGATGTTGCAGTAATTTCCTGGAATTAACGCCCTTTTCTTCTTCCTTTTTCAAGAAGTCAAAACCATATATTAAACCCAATGCACTAGACAAGGCCAAGGGAAGTCCTCCATAACCTTTTGAATCTATAAATAACTGACAATGAGGATATTGGCTGCTAGAAACTACCTCTTTAAGCTGTGATTTTAACTTTTTTTGGCCAACAATTTCACTTTGGTACATAGACGAGAGAAATATTTCTAGGCTTTAAAATTAATCAATCCTTTTGGATTAAACTTTAAGGTCCAAAATAATGTCTTTTAAGGCAAAAAAAATAACTGCCTAAACCTCAAAAAAAACTATTTTTGAAAAAATAAATTTAACAATGCACACACTTAGCAACAATGATTTTTCAAATCGTAAAGCTGTGATTAGAGTTGATTTTAATGTTCCATTAAATGACAGCTTTCAAGTTACAGACAGCACCAGAATTCTAGCAGCCAAAGAATCCATTGATTACATCTTGAATCAAGGAGGGAGTTGTGTGTTGATTTCTCATTTAGGAAGACCCAAGGGAAAAGACTCAAACCTTTCCCTTTCACACATAATTTATAAAGTAGAAGAAATTCTTGGTAGGCCTGTTGCATTCTGCGATGATTGCGTTGGACCGAAGGCCGAGGCAGCTGCAGAAGCCTTAAACCCTGGTGAAGTTTTACTAATGGAAAACCTCCGATACTATCCTGAGGAAACTGCAGGAGATGTTGATTTCGCTTATGGACTTTCAAAGCTGGGAGATTTTTATGTCAATGATGCCTTTGGAACTGCCCATCGCGCTCACGCTTCAACAACAATTATTGCTCAATTTTTTGACGAGGATAAATATTTCGGTAAGCTTTTAGAGAACGAAGTAATAGCGGTTCAGAAAGTTTTAGAGACAGGAGAAAAGCCTGTTTTGGCGATATTAGGAGGGGCTAAAGTTTCTTCAAAAATTACCATTATCGAAAACATGCTTGATAAAATTGATCACCTGATCATAGGAGGAGGTATGGTTTACACCTTTGCTAAGGCAATGGGCGGAAAAGTAGGAAAGTCAATTTGTGAGGACGATTACATAGACTTTGCTTTGCAGCTAATGGAAAAGGCGAAGGCTAAAGGCGTAAAGATTCACTTACCCATCGATGTTATAATTGCTGATGATTTTTCCAATGATGCCAATAAAAAAATCTGTTCAGTATCAGAAATTCCTGACGATTGGCAGGGGCTTGACGCTGGTCCAGAAACTTTGAAGGCTTTTGAAACGGTTGTAATGAATGCCAAAACCATTTTATGGAATGGCCCACTTGGAGTTTTTGAATTTGAAAACTTTGCTGCCGGAACGATTGCTTTGGGAGAACAAATAGCCAAGAGCACAGCGGCGGGTACTTTTTCACTTGTGGGTGGAGGAGACTCTGTAGCTGCAGTCAAACAATTTGGTTTTGAGGCAAAAATGAGCTACATTTCTACTGGCGGTGGTGCCATGTTGGAAAGCCTTGAGGGCAAAACGCTTCCTGGTATTGCAGCGCTTTTAGCTTAAGCCTCAATTATGAAAAATATTGTGTTATTTGGTTTTTTGTTGTTGTTTTATGCTTGCAAGGAAAATCAACCCAAAACCCGCTATCTTCCTGAATCAAGTGGTAATATTAACGATATAACCGTTGTTATGTCTGAAAAAAGCTGGAATGGTTTTTTGGGCCACAAAACACGTATTTTATTGAGCGAACCCTATCAAGGCCTGCCTTTTGATGAGCCTGAGTTTTCAATAAAGTTTATTCCTGAAAAAGTTTTTACTGGTTTTACACGAAATAGCAGAAATATCATTTGGTTTTCAAAAGACAGCATTGGCAATTTTATGCTTTCAGAAAATTTGATGGCTAAACCCCAATTGGTCGCTAAGATTGGCGGGGAAGATGAGGAAGTTCAGGCATTCTATCTTGAGGAAAACATCGCCTTATTAAAAGCGACAATCACTGAAATTGAGCAAACTGAAAAGCTGAGAAGAATTAAAAAATCTCCCAGTAAAGACAAGGAACTCTTGGATAGGTTTAATATTAAAATAACTTACCCTACTGCTTATAAGACTTTTAAAGACACTGTAAACTTCACTTGGATACAAAAGCCACTCCAGAAGGGACATATGAACCTGATTGCCTACACCCTTCCGTTAAATACCTTTAAGGGAAACATAAAAAAAAGAATACCCGCTGTAAGGGATTCCATCGGGAAAGTACATGTTCCTGGAAGACTACCGGGCTCTTATATGATTACAGAAAGAGCCTATCGACCATATTTTTACAAGACTTCGATAAACGGTAAAATGGCTTATTTAACCAAAGGCACTTGGGAGGTAGCCAATGATTTTATGGCAGGACCCTTTGTAAATTACATGATTAAGGACACATTAAAGAAGCGCTGGATGGTCATCGAGGGGTTTACTTTTGCTCCCTCAGCAAGCAAAAGAGACTATATGTTTGAACTAAACACAATTCTCAGCAGCATAAAGTTCAAATAAGTAGTTTAGAGATTACTTTTTTTCTGATTTATCATCAGTTTCTTCGTCTTCTTTAGTAGCGTTTTTAAATTCTTTTATCCCGCTACCTAATCCCTTCATTAACTCGGGAATCTTTCTTCCGCCAAAAAGCAATAGAACTACCACAACAATAAGAATAATTTGCGGCGCACCAATCATGCCAAGAGAAAATATCATTGAGAACATCGAAATTGTTTTCTCCAAATGTAATTAATATTTGAATGATATCTAAATTTCTTTAAAGGGGTGATAAATAATTTTTAAGGGTTATAACTATCTTTGCTTGTAATGGCTGATAAAAAAAACAAAAAACGCCTTTGGATTCAAAGCCTTTTGAATCGTTACCGCATGGTTGTTATCAACGAAACGACCTTCAAAGAAGAGTACTCATTTTGGCTTTCTAGACTCAATATCATAGTGGTGACAATCTTGATAATTACATTTGTTATGGTTGGGGCATTTTTTTTAGTAGCCTATACACCATTAAAGGAGTTCATTCCGGGTTACACTTCTACAAAACTCAGAAAAGAAGCGATTAGAAACAGCTTTTTACTTGACTCCTTATCAGTGGAATACCAAAAACAACACCAATTTATCATGTCAGTAAAAAGCGCATTGACAGGAGAAATAAACTGGGATGAGCCCTCCATAGAGGAATTGAATAGGAGTAATTTGGCAATCTTAAAGCCTGATAATAATCTTGTTAAAGCCGATTCTCTTTTGCGCCTGGAGGTTATGCAAGAGGACAAATACAATGTGCTGCCCAATCCTGAAGGCAATGTCAAATTTATGCTCTTTTCTCCAGCATCGGGTTTAATTTCTCAACCCTTTAATAGCGAGATCAAACACTATGCGGTAGACATAGCATTGAAAAAAGATTTTCCCATTAAATCAGTTGCAACCGGAACGGTTATTCTTGCCGATTGGACTGCAGATACTGGATATGTTATTGTTATCAAACACGAGTATGGGCTGGTTTCTGTTTATAAACACAATGCTTCCCTACAAAAATCCCAAGGAGACCTAGTAAATGCGGGTGAAGTCATTGCATTTGCTGGAAACACAGGAGAACTCTCTACAGGTTATCACCTTCATTTTGAACTATGGATTGACGGTTATCCTGTAGACCCTACCAATTTTATTGATTTTTCTGAAGGATTATGATGAAGCCAATAGCTGCAAAACTGTTTGCAAAAATAATCCACCATAAAAATCAAAAGTGGATCAATAACCCATTAGATTACCAGAAAAAAACATTCAACTACCTTATAAAACAAGGGGGTAATACTGATTTTGGAAAAGACCACAACTTCCATAAAATTAAAGACTACAGTGATTTTCAAGCAGCAGTACCTGTGCGAGATTATGAAGGCTTACGTCCTTATGTTAAAAAAATGCTAGCGGGTAAGACTTCTGTCTTGTGGCCGGGAAAGCCACTTTATTATGCAAAAACGAGTGGAACCACCTCAGGAGTCAAATACATTCCTATAAGTAAAGACTCTATGCCAACTCATATCACAGCAGCTCGAGATGCGCTTTTAAATTATATATACAATACTGGGGATGCCGATTTTGTCAACGGCAAACAAATCTTTCTTCAAGGAAGTCCCATTTTAGAAAAAACCAGAGGGATTACCTATGGTCGTTTATCCGGAATAGTCGCCCATTATGTTCCCAAATACCTTCAAAAAAGTCGAATGCCCTCCTGGGAAACCAATTGCATCGAAGATTGGGAAACCAAAGTAGATGCTATTGTGGAGGAAACTTTTTCGGAGAATATGACCCTAATTGCAGGGATTCCCTCTTGGGTTCAAATGTATTTTGAAAAGCTAATTGAAAAATCCAACCTTAAGGTAGGAGAGAAGTTTAAAAATTTCTCCTTATTCGTATATGGGGGAGTAAACTATGAACCTTACCGACCGATGTTTGAAAAACTAATTGGTAGAAAAGTAAATTCAGTTGAGCTTTTTCCTGCTTCCGAAGGGTTCTTTGCCTATCAAGACCAACCTGAGAAAAGAGGGCTATTACTTTTGGTGGACAATGGAATTTTTTATGAATTTATCAAAGCCGATGAATTTGGGGAGAACAATGCCAAACGACACACCTTGGATCAAGTCCAGTTAGGGGTCAATTATGTATTGATTTTGTCAACCACGGCCGGGTTGTGGGGGTACAATATTGGAGATACTGTAAAGTTTGTTTCCTTGTCGCCCTATCGTCTGGTTGTTACAGGAAGAATTAAGCACTACATTTCTGCTTTTGGCGAACACGTCATTGGGAAAGAGGTGGAAACGGCAATGGAAGAGGCCTGTAAAGGCACTGCTGTTCAGGTAAAGGAGTTTACCGTTGCCCCACAAATTAACCCTAAAGACGGGCTACCCTACCATGAGTGGCTTGTTGAGTTTGAAAATTTACCAATTAAAATGGACGAATTTGAAGCCTTATTGGATCAAAAAATGCAAGCTCAAAATGTCTATTATGAAGATCTAATTAACGGAAAAGTACTGCGCACTTTAGTCATTACTCAAGTTGCGCCCTCAGCTTTTCAAACCTTCATGAAAAGTATTGGAAAACTTGGCGGACAAAACAAAGTTCCCCGATTATCCAATGACAGAAAAATAGCAGATCAACTTCCGCTTAAGTAAATTATGTACGAAAACAATTCTCACGATAAACGCTATCGAAAAACAATGAGCTTCTTGAAGCACTTCATACCTCAGGGTTCAAGCATCTTGGATTTGGGCGTCATCAACCCGTTGTCACAGCTTATGCAGCAACAAGGTTATAAGGTTAAAAATACGGAAGGAGAAGACTTAGACGAAGACCAATCCGCATTAATTAATTCCAAGGCAGAAGTTGTAACAGCCTTTGAAATACTAGAGCACTTGCTTTCTCCCTATCAAGTTTTAAAAAGCATCAACGCGGACAAGCTGGTCGTAAGCGTTCCTTTACGATTATGGTTTTCTCCCGCTTATCGAAGTAAAAAAGACTCTTGGGACAGACATTATCACGAATTTGAAGATTGGCAACTCGATTGGCTTTTAGAAAAGACAGGATGGAAAATAATAGCACGTGACCAATGGACAAATCCCAACCGAGGTATTGGAATTAGAACGATTTTGAGATACTTTACACCTCGATACTATATTGTATTCGCTGAAAAAAATAAGCCCGAAAATTGAACTTTTATATTGTCATACCAGCACACAACGAGGAAGAGAATATCGCTCAAACATTACACTCCATTGTTAACCAAAAGCTAAAACCTAAAAAACTTGTAGTCGTAAATGATAACTCCACCGACAATACTGGAGAAATAATTAACGATTTTACCAAACGATTTGACTGGATTCAAAAGGTAGAAAACAAATCATCAAATGCTCATGTCCCTGGAGCCAAAATCATTAATGCCTTTTATGCCGGTTATGAAGTGTTAGACGACCATTACGATGTATTGTGCAAATTTGATGCTGACTTGATTTTTGAGCCAGATTACTTATTAAGCTTAAAAGTGAATTTTGAAAAAAATTCCCATTTGGGGATGGTGGCAGGGGTATGTTATGTCAAAAAAGAGAATGATTGGGTGCTGGAAAACCTAAACCGAAACGATCACATTAGAGGCGGATTGAAAGCCTACAGAAAGGATTGTTTTCTTCAGATAGGGAAATTGAGAAGAGCGATTGGTTGGGACACCTTGGACGAGCTACTAGCGCAATATTATCAATGGGAAATTTTAGTGGACGACACCTTAAAAGTTAAACACCTCAAGCCTACAGGGCTCAACTATAGTCCGGGCGCAGCCATATTACAAGGCGAGGCCACTTATCGCATGAGGTTGGGTTGGGTATTAACCCTGATCATAGGGCTAAAACGAGGGCTGGTTACGCAAAGTTTTAGGATATTTTGGAGCTACATCAAAGGCTATTCAATTGCCAAAAAAAACAAGATACCTTTTACCGTTGACAAACCGCAAGGAAAATACTTGAGAGCTTACCGCTGGAGTGGGATTTTAAGACGGATAAAATTTAAATAACCAACACTTATTTTATCTTTACATTCGATGGAGAAGATCAATATACTTGTTTTAGGCAGCGGAGGCAGAGAGCACACCTTTTGTTGGAAATTGGAGCAAAGTCAATTGACCAATCAGCTGTTTATTGCGCCAGGAAATGGTGGAACTGCAGATTTGGCGACAAACCTTGATATAGGTGTTAATGATTTTGAAAAAATCAAAAAAGCAGTCTTACAAAATCAAATAAAACTAGTAATTGTTGGTCCAGAAGACCCTCTTGTAAACGGCGTTCACGACTTTTTTCTATCCGATCAAGCATTAAAGGATATTCCGGTCATTGGTCCACAAAAACTCGGGGCAACATTGGAGGGAAGCAAGGAGTTTGCTAAGGCTTTTATGCTAAGACATAATATCCCAACTGCTCAATATGGTAGCTTTACCGCCGAGAATATTGATCAAGGTTATGATTTTTTGGAACAAATGAAATCCCCTTACGTGCTTAAGGCTGACGGACTGGCTGCCGGTAAAGGCGTGCTGATAATTGAAGATTTAAATGAGGCGAAGATTGAGCTTGCTAATATGCTACTCGATAAAAAATTTGGAGCGGCCTCTTCAAAAGTTGTTATTGAAGAGTTTTTGACGGGAATTGAACTCTCTTGCTTTGTTTTAACCGATGGGAAAGATCATTTAACCTTCCCAATGGCAAAAGACTACAAGCGCATCGGTGAAGGCGATAAAGGGCTGAATACTGGGGGGATGGGAGCGGTATCCCCTGTTCCATTTACAGACGATCAATTCAACCAAAAAATTCACCAAAGAATCGTTAAGCCGACCATTGAAGGACTGCACAAAGACAATATTCCCTACGTTGGGTTTGTCTTTATTGGCTTGATAAAGGTAGGCGAGGACCCTTATGTTATTGAATATAATGTTAGAATGGGAGATCCCGAAACACAAGTTGTTTTGCCAAGGATAAAAAACGATTTAGGAGAACTTTTATTAGCTGCTGCAGAAAGGCGTTTGTCACAGATTGAAATCGAAATCGATGACCGTTCTGCGACAACAGTCGTTGCGGTTTCAGGAGGTTATCCTGAGAAATATGAGAAAGGCAAAGAAATCACTGGACTGGAAAATGTTAAGGGGAGTACTGTCTTTCATGCGGGAACCACCATTAAGGAAGGAAAAACAGTCACCAACGGCGGAAGGGTCTTAGCGGTTACTTCCTATGGAGAAGACCACAGCTTTGCATTAAAACAATCCTACAATCAAGTTGAAAAAATCAACTTTGAAGGAATATACTTCAGAGGGGATATTGGGTTTGATCTATAGAAATGAGTGGGCAGAGGAATCTTTTTTTTCTTCACCACTTTTGTCAAACTTTCGCAATTGATTGATCCAGTATATACCTGCAACAAATCCAACCAATAAAAAAATAAAAGAAACCCCATTGGCTACCCACCAGCTAAACAACTCAAACTGAGTCAGAAGCTGGAAAGGAGAAAAAAGTAACTCTTCAAATAAACTGGCGATTGCTTCAAAAAAATTCTTCATTAATAGCTCTTTACTTATATTGCAAAAGTAATAAAAACCGTCCATGATAATAAAAATTTTTGAGACAATTGGACTTCGGGCTTATATAGCCTCGTTTGGCTTTTCTTTTGCCGTTATTACATTAATTGATTTTTGCAAAAACTACCCTCAATGGGGGATTGAAAACATCCCAGATATTGTAATATTTTGGTTGGCCTTTATTCTTTTCACACTTTATGTGAGTTATTTACAGACTCAAAAATTCAGCTCCAAACTTAGCGGCATCAACTTGCTAACCTTTCCACTAGTTTTCTTGTTTTTCCCTATTGGATCCGGTTTAGTTTTCCATAAAATATTGATAGGGATCCTTTTGGTTTTTTCAAAAAATCTTTTCGTCAATGCACGCCATTCCAAATTTCAAAACAAAAACTTATTTGATTTGTCCCTGGCGATTTCTGTAATTGTCCTATTTAACACTGCCCTTGCTGTATTTTATGTCTTGCCCTTATGGCTTTTTTTAAATCAAAAATTATTGCAAGTTAAAAGCCTCATTGCCTTAATTTTTCCAGCAGTTTTGATACCGTTCACTTTTCACGGCATAGCGATCTTGTTTTCAGCGGAACAATTGATGTTATTTGATCATGCTTTAAAAATTGACCTTTGGAATTATTCCGAACAAACAAATGCAGAGTGGATTTGGTTTGGGATACTGTCAATAGCAATTTATATTACCTTATTTAAGCGCCCAAGAGGCCCTGAGCAATTCTCCGAATTTCTTTTTATGGCAACTTGGCTTTACTTAAGTTTGATTATTGGTTTTTTAGGGTTGCAAATTGGACAGGGTAGATGGCTCCTAAGTTTTATTCCTGCCGCATTTTTTGTTGGGATTTTCATTGAAAGAACTAAGTCTGACGCATCAAGAAACACACTAATCTTTTTTGGTATTGTTTTTATGGTCTTATTTAAACTTTTTGACTTTGGAGTTCTTACAATCTAATTGCCCATTTCACACTTATTTAATTTAACATCAAATCGTATCTTCGCAGCAGAAAACAAGTAAATCTAAATCATGGGTCAACATTCAATTAGCAGTAAGGCGGTTAAAATTTTTAAACAAAGCATTGATAAATATCACCTGCTTGATGAGGTAGATCAACCCTTTGAAAACCCATATCCGTCTGATTCAATTGAGCACCTCTTGTACAGAAAAAATTGGATTGACACCGTTCAATGGCATTATGAAGATTTAATCAGAGACCCTGATATTGACCCAGTTGATGGAATGGATCTGAAAAGAAAAATTGATGCGTCCAATCAAGACAGGACGGATACCGTTGAATATATCGACAGTTATTTTTTAGACCTATTCAAAGAAGTTACTCATTTAGATGGAGCTACTGTCAATTCTGAAAGCCCCGCTTGGGCGATAGACCGCTTGTCCATTCTGGAGTTAAAAATCTATCATATGGAGGAGGAAGCCAACCGATCTGAGGCCAGTGAAGCTCACCGCGATAGTTGCAACAAAAAACTTCAGGTACTTCTCTCACAAAGAGTTGACCTAAGCACAGCCATTGACCAATTACTGGAAGACTTTGCCGCAGGGGAAAAATACATGAAAGTTTACAAGCAGATGAAAATGTATAATGACGAGGAAACCAACCCTGTTCTATACAAGGATAAATCTTAACTATTCATGAAAAACCCACACCTGTTGTTGTTACGTTTCTCCGCACTGGGAGATGTTGCGATGACGGTGCCGGTCATTCGATGTCTTTATAAGACCTACCCTGATTTAACCATTACTTTTGTAAGCAGGCCCTATTTGGCACCACTTTTTGAGGAATTTGAGAACTTCAACTTTTACCCTGTTGACTTTAATGGGCGTCACAATGGCATAAAGGGTTTGTGGCAGCTTTTTTTAGAACTTAAGAAAACCCCTTATTCTGGGGTTGCTGATTTACACGCCGTAATCAGAACGCATTTCTTGTCATTTTTTTTTAGCCTCTGTTTTTTTAAGGTTAGAAAAGTAAATAAAGGCAGGAAAGAAAAGCACTTATTAACTCGGAAAAAAAACAAAAAATTTCAACCCCTGACACCAACAGTTTTTCGTTATGTCGATGTTTTTAGAAAGCTTGATTTTCCGATCACCATGGAAGACCATGAGTTTCCAGACAAAAATCCCGTCCCTCAACCCCTTTTGCCGCTATACAATCAGAGTGAAAGAAAATGGATCGGCATAGCCCCCTTTGCCTCTTATTCTGGAAAGACCTATCCGCCAGATTTAATGCAACAAGTCATTGCCTTTTTACAGAAAGACTACCAAATATTTCTCTTCGGAGCAGGGAATGATGAGATCAAAATTCTTTCAGTGTGGGAAAAGGCTTACAATAATGTTGTCAATACCGCAGGTAAAATTTCGCTTCGGAACCAGCTTGATTTGATGCCCTATTTAGACCTCATGATTTCGATGGATTCGGCAAATGGTCACCTTGCGGCAAATGCTGGTATTCCAGTACTTTCACTTTGGGGTTTGACCCACCCTTTTTGTGGCTTTACTCCCTTTAACCAACCCTTGGATCATTCCATTACCTTGGACAGAAAAAAATACCCTCTGATACCTACATCTGTTTACGGTAATATTACCCCGGCAGGATATGAAAATGCATTCCGATCTGTTCAACCAAAGGAAATCGTTGAAAAGATCTTGGAACTGCTCACTAAAAAACGTTAGACATCGTCGTAATCTACCACCACCTCACTGCTCGTTGCATGGGCTTGACAGGTTAAAATCAATCCTTCTTCTACTTCGTCGTCTGTTAAAATTTGATTCGATTCCATCTCAGCCTTACCCGATTTGATGCGCGCGATACAACTTGAGCAAACACCTCCTTGACAGGAATAGGGTACATCGAGCTTATTGTCTAAGGCAATATCCAAAATACTTTTACCCTCTTGAGCATCTATTTTATAAGTCACATCATCATAGACAATTTCCAAAGCTGCCGAGCTTGCAGTTGTGATTTCCTTTGGCGCTTCGGAGGAGGAGGTAAACAACTCAAAAAGAATTTTGGCGGAATCAACTCCTTTTTCTACTAGGGTATCCGATACCGACTGGATCATTCCCTCGGGTCCACATAGGTAAAACTTATCTATATTTTGTTCCAATTGAGTCAATGTATTTTTGACGATTGGCGCTTCAATTCTTCCAAAAAAACTATCAGTGATGTTCGACCGGCTAAAAACCCATTTTATTATGAGCCTATCTCCATATTTGCCCTGAAGCTCTTTTAATGCTTCGTAAAACAAAGTGTCTTCGGGTGTTTTATTTCCATAGACCAAATAAACACTGGAATCTTTATGATCACTAAGCGCTGTTTTGATAATTGACATGATCGGTGTGATCCCACTTCCCGCAGCAAAAGCAACCAATCGCTGGCCTTTCCCAGAGTTTTCATATTTAAACCTTCCCTCTGGTGGGGCAACCATAATAGTCTCCCCAGCCTTCAGCAATCGGTTAGCATAGGTAGAAAAAACACCTTCTGGCACTTCTTTAATCCCCACCTGCAACCCATCAATAGGTGCGCTACATATTGAGTAGGAGCGCCGCACAGTATTTTCGTCGATCTTTGCTTCTAAAGTCAGGTACTGTCCAGCTTCAAACTGAAACTTCTCTTTCATTTTTTTAGGAACTTCAAAAGAAATCAAAACAGCATTTGGCGTATCTCTTTCAACATTTGAAATTACTAGTGGATATATTTTTGACATCGTATTTTTTAAAACACAAAGTTATTTTAAAAAACCTTAAAAAAGTAATATCTTATTTAGTCATAATCTTTAATTAACAACGTTTTATAATAATTTCAAGGAATTTCAGTTATTAGTATTAAACTTTCAAAGTTGAAGAAGGGTATTCATTTTTCTATTCTGATCATTACCGGATTGTTTTTTGTCTTTGGGTGCTCAACCCAAAAGAATAAAATGCTCAATCGCGGTTATCATACCTTAAACACCAAGTACAACGTGTTGTTTAATGGAAACGAAGCCTTCGAAGTCGGAAAAGCTATTTTGGAGCAAGCCCATGACGACAATTTTTTTCAATTATTGGAGGTAGAACCCATTACCATCAACGGAGAAAGCTTCGAGCAGAGCACCATAGTCCCCGGTTTTACAAGAGCAGAAGAAAAGGCTGTTAAGGCGATACAAAAACACTCCATGAACATCAAGGGGATCCAGCGCAATACAAAAATTGACGAGGCCTACCTGCTACTGGGAAAAGCACGTTACTTCGACAGAAGGTTTTTTCCAGCAATGGAAGCTTTTAACTATTTGCTCGAAAACTACGCAGATCGGAATACTTATGTCGAAGGAAGAATTTGGCGTGAAAAAACCAACATTAGGCTTAAAAACGATGAGCTTGCCATAAAAAACCTTAGGACACTAGCGCTAACCATTACGCCCAAGAGCAAATTTCACAGCATGGCAAACGCTACTTTAGCACAGGCTTTTATTAACACCCAACAGTTAGACTCAGCCAACTATTTTATTCGGCGGGCCTCAATATCAGCCAAAAAAAATAAAGACAAAGGGCGCTATTATTTCCTTACCGGTCAATTATTTGAGAACCTTCAGAAACCCGACTCAGCCTTATGGGCCTATGAACAAGTGGTGGGTTTTAACCGAAAAATCCCCAGAAAATATTGGATTAATGCTAAGATAAAACAACTACATATCAGAAGTATTCGTGACAGCATTGACCCTGTGGAATCTCTTGAAAAACTCAATAAGAATTACGAAAATGAAATTTTTGATCATTGGATAAACCGCGCTTTAGGCCTGCATTTTTTTGGCGCTAAAAATGACAGCTTAGGCGCTTATTATCTTTCCAAATCCTTAAAGTCTATAAATATTGACCTACCGACAAAAGCCGCGAACTACAGAGATATGGCCGACTTTAACTTTGCCAATGGCAAATACGTATTAACTGGCGCTTACTTGGACAGCTTACTACCTTTGATCCCAGAGGCAACGCTAGCCAAAAGGACTACCCAAAGAGAGCGTGATAACCTAGATGGAGTAATTAAGTATGAGACTGTCGTCCGAAAAACAGATAGTATTTTACAACTATTGTCAATGGATAAAGTCGATCAGGTAAAATATTTCGAATATTTTATCAAAGAAAAAGAAGCCAAAGCGTTAGCACAAGTGACCCAACAGGAAAAGGGGGTTTTCTCTTTCCTTTCCAAAGGGGGGAAAACCAACCAATTTTATTTTTATAACCCCAAGCTTGTCGTTCGGGGACAACAGGAATTTCTTTCATCCTGGGGGAACCGACCCAATACGGACAATTGGGCAATAGCTGCTGCCATTAATCCGGTTATTCAAAACAACCAATCCACTTTAACACAAGAGAAAAACATTGAACAAGAAAACTTTTTTGTCGAAAAACCCGAAAGCTATATCAATGCTTTACCTAAAACTACTGAAGCCATTGACAGCATAAAAAAGGCCAATCAAAATGCCTACCTACAGTTGGGAATGATTTATAAAGAAAACTTTAAGAACAACAAGCTAGCCGAAGATCGACTCACCCACTTAATTGACCTCGAACCTCCTGCCAATATTGCAGCACCCGCACTTTACCACCTCTTCAAGATCAACGAGAAAACACTCCCTCAAAAAGCAAAACAATACTTTGATAGGATTGTATCAGCATACCCTGAAACTGCCTATGGCAAGGTGCTCATCAACCCAGAAGATTTTGACCGATCGACCCTTAATACTCCTGAAGCTATGTACAATGTTCTATTAAAGCTCTATCAATCTGGAGATTTTGATACTTTACGAGAAAGGGCTTCTGAATTATCTGTTTTTTTAAGCGGAACCCAATACCAACCTAAATTTGAATTGCTTTTGGCTAATACTAAGGGAAGGCTTCAAGGGATAAACCAATGGGAAAAGGAATTGGCAATCATTCAAACCAAATACGCTGAAACCTCAGTGGGAGATTTGGCTGAAGAAATAATTGCTCAAATTAAAATGACCGATACCATTGAAAAACAAAATAAAACCTACATCAATTACAAGTGGATTTTTACCTATCAAATTCAGGACTCTACCCAATTGAAAAGCACCAAAGTCCAGTTGCAGAAAGCGCTTAATCAGGCTGAAATAAGCCGTTGGTTTTTAACTGAAGATCGCTTTGATGAAACACGTGTTTTTCTTGTACTTCACGGCATTAGAAGTATCAGAAAGCTCAATGAATGGAAAAAGAATATAGATCAGCTAAAGCTAAAGGCTGATAAAAAAAATAATTTTGTAGTTTTATCCTCCGATTATAAGAGAATGATTCGGGACAAAAAAGTACAATTCGATGAAAAATAATGATGTAAACGGACAATATAGCCGTATTGAAAACTCTACCCTCATCAAGGGAGACATAGTCTCTGAAGGTGATTTAAGAATTGATGGCACCCTAGAGGGGAGCATCAAGACCAAGGGTAAAATTGTCGTTGGAAAAGAAGGTATTATAAAAGGCGATGTAAGCTGTACTAATGCTGATGTAGAAGGAAAAATTGATGGAAACCTTTTTGTTTCTGAAAACCTCAACCTAAGAGCAACAAGCACCATTGAGGGAGATGTCTCAATCGGAAAACTAATTGTAGAGTATGGCGCAACCTTCAACGCCAGCTGTTCCATGAATAAAGACGGGAACAAAGCAGATATACAACTCGTTTCAAAGCACCAGCAAACTCGTGAAAAAACAGCCTAAAAATTGGCTGATTTATACTGGACTTGCCTTTCAAATTGGCATTGTAATGTATTTAATGATTCAATTTGGTCATTGGATAGCCCCAAAGTGGGGGATCAATCCTAAAATCGCTGTTTTGACTTCTTGTCTTGTTGGATTAGCCCTTGTGTTGGTCCTGATTCAGAAGCAAAGCAAAAATCTTTAGTTAAGTGATTGCTATCCTTTTAAAATTTTACTGGCGCTTGATAATGTCCGTTACCCTGTTATTTGGGCTCCACATCTCCGTTCTTTGGTATCAAGGACTAACCTTATTTGACCACTTCATCATACCCTCTTATCTGTTCAATACCTTCATAACGCTTGTTTTTTTTACAGCGCTCCTATTCAGTAGCAGAGAAAAAAACTTGTTTTTGGGTTGGGTTTTTTTTGTTACAACTGGATTAAAATTTTTGGTATTCTTTTTCTTAATCTATCCATTGTTTTTGTCAGATGGGGCATTGCAAAAAATAGAGTTCTTCACCTTTTTTACCCCCTATAGTTTATGCCTAATAATTGAAATTCATCAGCTTTCAAAGATTTTAAACACCAACACTTAAAGTCATTTCTATTATTTCATAAAAAAGGTCTTAAACTTCTTTTATTTTATTTTCTGAAAGGCTTACATTTGCAACCAAACAAAACTTTTAAGTTTGTTGAATATCATGCCAACAAAACTATTTCTTAAGTTTACTATTTTACTATTAGCCGGAACGACTTTCCTCAGTGCCAAGGACACTGAAAAAAAGGGAGAAGGGGAAAAAGATCTCAAATCAGAAATTAAAGAATATATACGTCACCACTTAGAGGACACCCACGACTTTGGATTGTATTCTTTTACCGACGACAAAAAAGGCAAAAAAGTTTACCGAGGATTACCGCTTCCAGTTATCCTCTGGGACGAGGGGCTAAAAGTTTTTTCTTCAACTCAACTTAATCATGGTAAAAGCGTCGCCCAGGCAGGGGACAACTATTATAAGCTATACCATGGTAAAATCTATAAAACGGATGAAAAAGGGACCATCAGCTATGACGACCACCATCACCCTACCAATGCAAAGCCACTAGATTTTTCGATCACCAAAAGCGTTGCTACCATAATTTTTACCGCCCTATTGATGTTTCTACTCTTCAGAGGCTTGGCACGTTCATACCGAGAAAACGGATTAATCGCAAAAGGCGTAGGGCGATTTTTTGAACCCATTGTTCTGTATATAAGAGACGATATTGCTAGGCCTAACATCGGTGAAAAGCATTATAAAAAATACATGAGCTTTTTGCTTACCATTTTCTTTTTTATTTGGTTTTTAAACCTATTGGGATTAACCCCCCTAGGGATTAATGTAACTGGAAATATAGCAGTGACCCTATGCTTGGCATTACTAACCTTTTTGATTACCACTTTTACAGGTAAAAAAGATTATTGGAAACACATTTTTGATCCACTTGGATCAAGTATGAAGTGGTACGCTAAGTTACCCTTGTACATCATTCTTATCCCCATTGAAATACTCGGCCTAATCATTAAACCTTTTTCGCTACTAATTCGATTGTACGCCAATATTCAGGCTGGACATATCGTATTGATGAGTTTAATTGGATTGATGTTTATTTTTAAAAGTTGGATAGGAAGCCCATTGTCTTTCGGATTGGCATTTGCCATTTCCCTAATTGAGATATTGGTCGCTTTGTTGCAGGCTTACATTTTCACGATGTTGTCTGCCTTGTATTTTGGATTTGCCTCAGAAGAACATGAAGATCATTAAATAAATGTATAATTTT
>CENJ01172043.1_pt1 | contig 23538 bp, 16 predicted proteins | sample 356161 | NCBI WGS metagenome assembly CENJ01 (sample SAMEA2619531, study PRJEB7988) | marine metagenome | biome: marine biome (ENVO:00000447); feature: surface water layer (ENVO:00002042); material: "saline water (ENVO:00002010), including plankton (ENVO:xxxxxxxx)" | depth 5 m
TCCATACAACTTGATCTCCTACGCTTGCAATAGAAGTATCTAGTTCAGATATAATTTGCAATGATTGGGATCTGACAAGAGCTATATGAAAGGATAAAATGAAAAATATTTTTGATACTTTAGTTATTTTTCACCTCTTTTTTTAAAAAATTTCATTAATGGATCTATATAGTTATCTGAGGTAGATATAGAAATAATATCAATGCCAAGTTTTTTTGATTTATTAATAAAATCATCATTTTTTTTGTGATTCATATCATTCATTTGCTTTAATTCACTATGATTTGAAGTATCCACCCAAAATGTATCTCCAGTTTCAGAATCTTCAACCTTAAACATTCCGATTTTAGGAAAATCTATTTCGTATGGATCAAATATTTTTATGCCAATAAAATCATGTTTTCGATTTGTTATTTTTAGCGAATCCCAATAATCCTCATCTATAAAATCAGATAACAAAAACACTACTGATTTTCTTTTAGATACTTTCATGACAAAATCTAACGCTTTACTAATCGAAGTGCCTTTACCTTCAGACTTTGCATATAAAAGCTCTCTAATAACTCGCAAAATATGTGATTTGCCTTTTTTGGGAGGTATATATTTTATTACATCATCTGAAAATAATACTAACCCAACTTTATCATTATTTTTGATCGCTGAGAATCCTAGAACGCTAGCAATTTCTGCTCCAATTTCCCTTTTTTGATATGTTTCAGATCCAAATGAACCAGATGAAGATATATCAACAATCATCATAACTGTTAATTCTCTTTCCTCTTCAAATACTTTTATAAAAGGGTTTCCAGATCTAGCAGTGACATTCCAATCAATTAATCTTACATCATCGCCTTGTTGATATTCTCTTACCTCTGAAAAAGTCATACCTCGACCTTTAAATGAGGAATGGTATTCACCTCCGAAAAAACTATCTACCAAGCCACGCGTTCTTATTTCAATTTGCTTTACTTTTTTTAGAATTTCGCGGGCATGCATAATTTCTAAGGAACTTCTATTTTTTCAAATAATCGAGTAATGATTTGGTCTGTAGTGAGCTCCTCAGCTTCCGCTTCGTATGTCAATATTAATCTATGTCGCAATATTTCAGTGCTGACATATCTTACATCCTCAGGAGTAACATACCCTCTTCCTTCAGTAAATGCACGAGATTTTGAAGCTTTTAAGATATTTATGGTGGCTCTCGGTGACGCTCCCACATCAATAATACCATCTAAATCTTTCAAATCGAATTTCAATGGATCTCTTGTTGCAAATATTAAATTCAAAATGTAGTCTTCAACCTTCTCGTCAACATAAATTTCTGTTATTAATTTTTGTGCCTCAATGATAGTCTCAGGTTGTACAACAGGGTTAATGTCAATTTCTTTGTTAGAGGTAGTATTTATTCTCATTAATATTTTTTCAGAGTCTATAGAAGGATAGTTAACAATCAGTTTAAACATAAATCTGTCTAACTGAGCCTCAGGTAATGGATATGTACCTTCCTGCTCTAGCGGGTTTTGCGTAGCCAAAACTAGAAAAGGAAGCTCCATTTTATAAGTATTTTCACCAATAGTCACTTGTTTTTCCTGCATGGACTCAAGTAACGCACTTTGAACTTTAGCTGGGGACCTATTTATCTCATCTGCAAGGATAACATTAGAAAATATTGGACCCTTACGTGTGTCAAATTCACCAGATTTTTGATTATAAATCAATGTACCTATTAAATCTGCAGGTAACATATCTGGTGTGAATTGAATTCTCTGAAATTTAGAATTAATTGATGAAGCTAGAGTTTTTACTGTTAAGGTCTTAGCTAACCCTGGTACACCCTCTAATAACATGTGACCATCGGCCAGCATACAAATAATAATTTTATTTAAGAGTTCTTCTTGACCAACGATAGCCTTTTCTAGATTTTCTCTTAAGGGTTTAACAAACTTTGATGACTCTAAAATACGCTCGTTAATGGCTGATAAACTAAACTCACTCATTATAAAATAGTTATGTTATGGGTTATGAAGTAATATGTTTGAGCGATGGGATTTCGTTAATATCTTTTCCAAGATAATCTATTTCAAACTTAACAGAAGGATGTAATTCATGTTTCGGAAATTTGTCTAAAAAAATCTGATATTCTTTTCTAGCAAGATCAAAATCTTTGATAACATTGGCGTAAATATAACCAATCATAAATTGAGCTAAGGCTTCCTCCTTAGATCCGTTATATTTGTTTAGTACGACTCTGTATTCACTCAAAGCTTTTTCAAAATCCCTTAAATCATTCATGTAAATATCTCCGATGATATACTGGGCTTTAGAAGCTAGTTCATGTTCAGGAAATTTTTTCACTAAATAGATGAGATTTTCAATGGACTCAGTAGTCATTTTCCTTTTTCTCAACGTTTCAGCATTATTAATTATCCAATCTTGGAATGCTTGGATTTCTTTCTTTGCCTGAATCGCTTGTGGTGTATCTGGATATTTATTTACTGTTTTATTGAGTGCTTCTAAAAGATTTTTTGGGTCATTTTTCCAGCTCTTGTATATTGTTGCTAATTTGTATTGAGCTAAAGATGCAAGGCTGTCATTTGGATACTTTTCGAGCAAATAATTTAAATTATCAATCGCTTGATCCTCTTGATTTTGATCTAAACTAGCCTGGGCTATTTCCATGAGTTCAGGAGCTTTTTTTGTGCAAGAAATAAGCATCATAAAAAAGCATAGCGTTAATTTTTTTATAACTATTTTCATATTATCAATAAAAAATATAACCTTAATTTAACAACAAAATACATATCTCAAATTAATAACAAATATTAGTTTCGCAGGTTCCATTATTTTTAAAATTAAAATAAGTATTGTACTCCAAAATTAATTTTTCCATTACTTAAATTCATCTCATCGTTTATGTAGGGAACAGCATAATCTAACCTAACTGGACCAAGGGGAGTAGATATAGTTAGACCAATCCCAACATCCCAACCTAGTCTACTATTTTGCATTTCATTAAAATTTTCCCCTAAAATTCCCCCATCAAAAAATAATGTTATACCTAAATTTTGGTTCATTTGGTTTCTAAACTCAATATTACTCAAAAATCTATGTGTTCCACCAAAAGGAATAACGCCCAAGTTACTAACAGTGCTATATTTAAGAATCTCCCAACCTCTCATATTTGCGCTGCCTCCTAGATAAAACTTTTCATAACTGTAGTCATTGTAAGAATCTTCCCACGACCATATCCTACCTAATTTAAATCTAGATGCTAAGACAGAGTTTTTTGAGATCATGAAATAATTATTAATGCTAAAATCTAGTTTCAAATAATTTCTTTCTCCTCCAAGTAAATAGCCAGTAGATTTCAAATAAAGGTCAAGTAAATACCCTTTTTTGGGAAAAAGTGGATCATCTTTTTTATCAATGTGAAGCCTAAAAGATAAAGATCTTTGTTGTAGATTTTTAATTGAAGTAACATTATTTATCAATCCTGTGCTATCTAGCGTGCTTACATTATTATCACTAAAATTTTCCCAAACAGTAATATTTTGGAAATAAGATCTATTATCAAACATAATTATTTGTAGCATCTCTAGCCCATATCTTTCAACACGGTCAATATTTTCCTGATCGTAATTAATTAATGTCTCATAGAAACTGTTGAGCTTAGTGGGCCAGCGTATTCCAAAAATCCAGTTAGTATCGAAACCAATATCATATCTGAGCCTTGGAAGGTTAAAGTTAGTTTCCCATGGAAAACCAATTAAAAACTTTGTAGAAAAATTAGAATTCGTATTAAAAATTGACCTATTCCTCCATTCAACAAAGCCACCTAATGAGGGAAGAGGATCTAACCCTTCATAAAATTCTATAGGCTCAAACCCTCCAACAGAAAGCCATTCTCTTTGTTTATACTCACTTAGCGTTAAAATTAAGTTTACTAATGAATCTGATTCTGAAACTTTAATTGGTGTAATATTTATCAAGGAATAAATACCCGTTTCTTTTAATCGCATTTTGGATTTTTCCACTTTTTTCGGATTATACTTATCCCCATTTTTATATAGCAATTCTCTTTTAACAAAATTATGATCCTTGCTATCTACTCCTTCTATATAAGTATCTTTTATAAAAACATCTTCCCCCTCGCTTATAGAAATATTTACAATTACTGAATCTAGAATGATAGGTTCAATTTCAATTATTGAAAAAAGTTTAGAGTATTTCTCGAGTTCTTTTTGCAAAGAAGAAACTCTTTCATTTAATAACACACTGTTAAATGGCTCTCCTGAATTTATATTTAATATTTTTTGAATTTTTTCTTTTGATAAATTGACATTACCCTCAATGACAACATTAGAAACGAAGAACTGTTTTCCTTCATTAATCTCAAAATAAATATCAGCTCTATTGCCATCTATAATTGCAGATTCATTTACTTCAACCATTAAAAAGCCCTTAGAAATAAAATAATTTTTTAACGTTAGACCATCCATTTTTAACAACCTATTGTTAAAGGATGTGCCCTTAAAAGTAAAAGAAAAATTTGAAGGCCTTTGCCTTAAGAGTGGCATTAACTCTTTTTTCTTAATTGACTCATTTCCACTGATATTTACCGATCTGATATCAATCTGATATTCTTGAGCAATATTTATAGAAATAACAGCTAAATAGCCAAAGAGGACTATTCTAATATATTTTATCACTTATGTTTTATAATTAATCTAAGTTTAATAAGCGTATCTGTAGCGATACTTAAGATGCAGGTTGCCCTTATCATCCATATTACCAACAAGTGATAAATTACGGTTTAATTTATATTCAACGCCAATTTGTAATTGATCTGGATTTGTAAGTGAAAAAGATTTTTTGTACGATAAGTTTGCATATGTTTTACTACCGAATTTCTTCTTTGCTGAAATCTTAAAATCTTCAAGGTCATTTCTTTCACTAGCAGATAAATTCTGCCCACTAATAAAACTTGCTGTTCCTGAAACATCTATTTCATCTGGTTTAAGAAGTTTAAGAGCAGACATCTCCTCTAGGTTTTTTTCAAGTTGAGTTTCAAGTAACGAGCCTAGCATTGATGTTGCTTGAACCCCAAATCCATTCGAAGATAATGCCTGATCTTCAAACCTTGAACCAAAAGTTAAAAGCTCAATAATATCACTTTCAGAAAATCCACTTGATGACTCTAGCACTAAATCTGCATTATTTAAATCGCCTTTTATTTTTAATCTTATTTCTTCATCTGCGATTGTAGTTGAGGCCATTAAATCCATATCAGGATTAATTCCATTATTATCAAAAATAACATATCCATTCAATCCTGTAAAATTATCCTTAAATGATAAAATTGAACCATCTTCAATATAAACTTCACCACCAATATTCCAATATTCATTGCCCGTTTTTGCTATACTTATTTCTCCAGTCATTATTGCATCAACTTGAGAATTTTGAAATTTGCCTTCATCTTTTATTGGGACATTTAAACTGTAAGACATTACCACTCCATCGCTTGATATTAGAGTTTCGCCTATATCCTCTGATATAAACTCATGAAAAAGTACTGCCTCATCCACTTCAATAAGGCCGGTAATATTAACAGTATCTCTACCCAAAACCTTTACATTCATAGAATCGATGATACCTGTTATATCTATGGGTATAGCGTCCAAATAAATATATTTATTATTAATAGAGTTAACAATTAAATCATAATCAGGTTCAAAAAATTTTGAAAAATCTATTGATCCGCTGACGCTAATGTTATCTCTGATTTTTCCAAAATTGTTATCTCTGCTATTTAGAGAGGATCCCTTAAGGTTCTCAATATTTAATATATTATTTTCTAAGACACCTTTTCCATTTACACTAATTATAGGATTATTAATTAGCATTGTATAAACACTAGAATTTGATAAAGTAATTTCTCCATTTCGTATTATAGCAGAAGATGGGCCTAACAATGACAAATCAATGTTTATAGTACCGCTGATTGAATCTAATTCACTTATATAAGTACTAAGAAATGACATAGAGGTTAATTTAGCTGATGCGGTGTAATTAATATTTTTATTTTCAAAAAATTGACCAAATTTGTCTGAATTCAGATTTAAATCAAATGGCACATCTCCACTCGAGAATATTTTATCCAAGTTATCATTTGATTCAGCGTATTCAACAGATAAAAATGAACCATTATAACTTCCTTTACTTTTTAGACTACCAAGATAAATTTTATCAAAAACTGCATGATCTATTGACGCTTCATAATTAAATTTTGTTTTACCCAAATTGCCTCCAATACTGAGCAAACCAGTTGCATCACCTTCTAAATTGAAAAAATTTGGTATTAATCTATGTACCATTTCCAATGGAAGATCTTTAAATGTCGTATTCAATGACACCTCAGCATTGGGTTTATTTGATTTTTTAAACGGTAAAATTCCGGAAAGTTCAAATCCTAACGACGTGTCGGCCGTAAAAGAAAAATCATCAATAATTAGTTTATTTGAATTAAGTAAAAAAGATAAGTTCATCTGGTCATAATGTTTTCCTAAATAATTTCCTTTTTTCAATGCGATATCTACATCATAGGAGAGGTTATTATCCAAATTTTGAAAAGACAATTCACCAAACACTATACCAGACAAATCTAAGTACTTACTATCAATGAACTGCGTTATAACTCTAGCATCAAAGTTAGCCATTTTTAATCTGCCCTCAGAAATTGCTCCAAATAAAAGCACTCCATCTAGTATACCATCGTTAATGTGAATTTCGAAAGGCTCAACAGAGACAGCTGTATCTTGATAGGATATAAAAATAGGTTTAGCATTAACTAAATAATTATCTTTATATGCAGACTGAATTCTATCAATTCTATATTTATTTTTTGAAAGCCATGACCCTGATAATAAAAGGTAATCATCTCCAGATTTAAAGTGACAATTCTCTACCACCATCCTATTTTTTGAAAAAGAAATATCTAAAGTCCCCGAATCAAATTTCTCATTTCGCCATATACCTTTATCAATTTTTAAATTAACAAATCCAGATGGAAAATTTGAATCAGACTCCATTTCAGAATGAAAATTAATCGACTCCATAGAGAAATCTTTATACTTGATATTCTTACAATTTAAATCAGCAACAACATCTGGATTATCAATCGAGCCTCTAATTATTAATTTCCCAGTAGCTATTCCATCTGTGAATTCATCCATCCAGAAATTATTAATTATTTTGATATCAGCATTTTCTAGATCCGAATTAAAATTTAATTCCTTAGACTTTAAATTAATTTCACCATCAATTGAAAGAATACTTTCACCTATTATCAACATAACTGGATCTACCGTAGAAACTATACTATCACTATAGAGGACAGTACCATGAAATGAGCTTTCCTGATTGTTAAGCACTCCATATTCTGCAACCTCAAGGGTTAATTCGATATTTTCAAGGGCTTGGTTATTATCAATAGAACCTTCTAATATTGCCATACCTGAAAGTAAAGTAGGGTTTTGTTCAATCAACCAGCGGCTTAAATCGAGACTATCTAAATAAAAGTACCCACTTAAGCGTTCATTGCCCTCCCAAACTCCATTTACTTTCAAATTAGAATCTTCTCCGTACAAATTCAAATTTTTCAGAAAAATATTTCCATTATCTTTAACAATGTTTATGTCACCTGCCATCTTTAAACCAAGTTGATTCGAGATAGAAAGGTTTCCATTCAAAACACCACTAATGGATTCAAAATCAACATTACCTGATATTTTCTCAAATTTACCTTTTAAAGGAGTTTTGCTAAATAATTCTTTAGGTATTGCAAATTCATCAATGTTAAGCGAACCCTTAATTTTCGAATCTTTTTGAAAATAAAGCAGCTCTCCATTGATAGGAGCATTACCAAATTTTCCAGAAAAATTATTTATTGATAAACTATCATCATTTTTAAATAATTCAAGATTATCCATCTGAAATGAAAAGGCATATTCTCCACTATTTTCTAAACTTAAACGATCAATTTTTAAATTTAATTCATTTTCCCAGGCAACCTGACCCTCTGCAGTTCCTTTAAAAATAATCATTTCGTTTTGAAACCATAAAGGTAGCTGTCCATTTATCGAAAACTTATTAATTTGAATAGGAAAACTTTCAAATTCAGTATTTTGATTATCTTCAATATATTTTTTTGAATCGAAGACTAAGCTATCAATATATATCTCATCGAATGAATTGACCCCGAATAAAGATCCAAAATAATCATAATTGATTAGGATTTTGTCAATGTAAATATCGCCATAGATTGGATGAATGATTTCAAAGTTCTCGCCAATGATGTTCCTTAATAAGTTTCCTGATAATTCACCAGAGATAACTTCAACTTTAGATTTTGATAATGACCTATTAAGAAAACCTAAAATAGTTTTCTCCCATAGAAAAGAGCTTGCTACTGCATATAGAATAGATACAAGAAGAACTATGTATAATAATTTATTTTTTGAAAACATAAATGTAAATCTTAATTATAAACTACATAGACAAATATGAGTTCCAAAAACAAAAAAAGCGTCCAGTGAAGAACGCTTTTTTATTCAACTTTTAAATGTCCAGATTTTAATCTACTACCTCAAAATCAGCGTCTTCGATCTCATCCTTGTTTTTTCCTTTCTTAGGAGGCTCAGGGGTATCAGGCGCACCTGGTGGCGATTGGTCAGCGGATTGATAAAGCTTAGGGGCTATCTGGGACCAAGCATTATTTAATTCTTCTAACGCTTTTTTCATATCACTAACATTTCCACTATCCTTAGCTTTTTTTAGTGAATCTAACTTCTCATTTAATAACGACTTATCTTCATCTGCTAATTTGTCATCATTTTCTTTAATGTTTTTCTCGGTTTCATAAAGCAAATGTTCAGATTGATTGATTATATCAATTTGCTCTCTCTTTTCTTTATCCTTTTGCTCATTCTTCTTTGAATCATTTACCATTTTTTCAATTTCAGCTTCAGATATACCGCTAGAAGCTTCAATTCTGATACTTTGCTCTTTACCAGTTGCTTTATCTTGAGCACTAACATTAAGAATTCCATTCGCATCAATATCAAAGGTTACTTCGATTTGAGGAACTCCCCTAGGAGATGGGGGAATATCAGATAGATGAAACCTACCAATAGTTTTGTTATCTGCAGCCATTTCTCTCTCACCTTGGAGAACATGAATTTCTACTGTAGTTTGGTTATCGGCAGCTGTGCTGAAGACCTGAGATTTTTTCGTTGGTATTGTAGTATTTCTTTCTATTAATTTTGTTGAGACTGAGCCCAGCGTTTCGATACCTAATGAAAGAGGAGTCACATCCAATAGCAAAACATCATCTACATCACCAGCTAGAACCCCACCTTGAATTGCAGCGCCTAATGCAACAACCTCATCAGGGTTCACACTCTTATTTGGCTCTTTGCCAAAAATCTCCTTTACTTTTTCTTGAATTGCTGGAATTCTAGTAGAACCACCAACAAGAATAACCTCATCTATTTCGGATGGAATTAGACCAGCATCTGAAAGAGCTTTTTTACATGGTTCTACTGTCCTATCAACTAGATCCAACACTATTTCATCAAACTTTGCTCGAGTTAGACTCAAATTTAAATGCTTTGGTCCTGATGCATCTGCAGTAACAAATGGTAGATTAATGTCTGTTTGTTTAGAGGTAGATAACTCTTTTTTTGCTGCCTCACCCGCCTCTTTAAGTCTTTGAAGAGCCATGGGATCTTCTCTTAAATCAATTCCATCACTTTTTTTGAACTCTTCTGCAATCCAATTTATTACCTTTTGATCAAAATCATCACCTCCAAGGTGACCATCTCCATTAGATGCCTTAACTTCAAACACACCATCACCAAGTTCTAAAATAGAAACATCGAAAGTACCTCCACCCAAATCAAAAACAGCAATTTTTTCATCTTTTTTCTTATCTAACCCATAAGCTAAGGCAGCAGCGGTAGGTTCATTGATTATTCTTCTTACATTTAGACCTGCAATTTTGCCAGCATCCTTTGTTGCTTGGCGCTGGGAATCATTGAAATACGCTGGGACTGTAATAACTGCATCTGATACTTTACTACCTAAATACTCCTCTGCATCTTGTTTTAATTTTTGAAGTACCATAGCGCTTATTTCGGGTGGGGTGTATTCCTTATCATTTGCTTTTACAATAACTGCACCCTTAGAATTTTTGGAAACATTGTAAGGGACTTCAGAAATTTCATTTCCTACTTCTTTAAACATCCGCCCCATGAATCTTTTGATTGAAAATATTGTATTTTCAGGATTTGTCACGGCCTGACGTTTAGCGGTTTGACCTATCAAACGATCCTCGTCTTTTGAAAACGCAACTACTGAAGGCGTGGTTCTTCCGCCCTCAGGATTAGTAATAACCGTAGGCTCACCGCCCTCCAAAACTGAAACACAAGAATTTGTTGTTCCTAAATCTATACCAATTATCTTAGACATACACTTCCCTTAAAAATTTATTAATCGTAGTTAGTAAGTTAAAGCAATCTATATTCCAGGATTTATATTAGTACATTTTGGCATATCTTATATTCAGATACATCGAAATGGCAGGGTTTCAAAGGATTTTATACTAGGCTTTATTCGTCGAAGACTTTTTCTTTTCAATAAAAGAGAATTTGAACTCATTCCTATTTGCATCAACTTTTACAGTAGTGCCAATTTTAAAATTTTCTTTTAATAACATCTCAGATAGGTAATCCTCAATGGCAATTTGAATTTCTCGACGCATAGGCCTTGCCCCGTATTTAGGTTTATATCCTCTTTGTGCTAAAAGCCTTTTTGCTGATACAGAGACTTTTATTTTTAACCCAATTTTTTCAAGGTTTTCTTTTAAATCTTTAAGCTGAAGATCTATAATCTTAAAAAGGTCTTCTTCACTTAGAGAATGAAATACAATTGTTTCATCGATTCTGTTGATTAATTCAGGAGAAAATGCATTGTCAACAGATTTCATAATTTTTGCTTCGATTGTTTTTTGATTTTCAAAATTTAGTTCTTCACCAAACCCTAAATTACTTATCGCAAGGTCTTTAGTACCTAAGTTTGAAGTCATGATAATTACTGTATTACTAAAATCAACTCTTCTACCGAAACTATCAGTTAAAACCCCATCATCAAAAATTTGAAGCATTATATTAAAAAGATCAGGATGTGCCTTTTCAACTTCATCGAATAATACTACTGAATAAGGATTTCTACGAATTTTTTCAGTCAATTCGCCACCCTCATCATAACCCACATACCCTGGGGGCGCACCTAAAAGCCTAGATAAAGCAAATTTTTCACTAAACTCTGACATATCAATTTTAACGAGCGCCTCGGGATGACTGAATAAGTAATTTGATAATACCTTTGCAAGTTCTGTTTTGCCAACTCCTGTTGGACCAAGAAAAAGGAACACACCAATTGGTTTTGATGGGCTTTTCAGCCCAGTCCTTGCTCTTCTAATAGCCTTAGAAATACTTTGAATAGCTTTCTTTTGCCCGACAATGAACTCACTCAAATTATCTGGAAGGTTTAATAATTTATTACTTTCTGTTTCAGCAACCTTATTTACTGGTATACCAGTGATTAAAGAGACAACATCAGCAACATGATCTGAAGAAATTTCATGGATGTTTACCTTAGATTTTTCATTCCATAATTTTTGAGCTTTACTTAATTTTTCCAAGAGAATGCGTTCTTTGTCTCTTATAATTGCTGCTTCTTCAAACTTCTGTTTTGTAACTTTAATTTCTTTTTTTGACCTAAGCGACTCTATCTGCTTTTCAATAGAAATTATATTTTTCGGAACTTTATCGTTAAACATATGCGAGCGAGCACCTGCCTCATCAAGTATGTCTATTGCTTTATCAGGTAAAAATCTGTCTGTTATATATCTCTCTGATAAATGAACACATGCATCTATTGCATCATTAGAATATTTAACATTATGATGCTCTTCATACCTGTCTTTTAGACCCATAAGTATTTCAATAGATTCATTTACAGATGGAGCATTAATAATTATTTTTTGGAAACGCCTTTCTAATGCACCATCTTTTTCAATGTGCTGTCTGTATTCATTAAGAGTGGTAGCTCCAATACAATGAAGGTCCCCTCTAGCTAAAGAAGGTTTAAACATATTAGACGCATCTAAAGAGCCAGAAGCTCCCCCAGCACCTACTAAAGTATGAAGCTCATCAATAAAAATAATTAAATTTTTACGAGATTCAAGCTCATTCATAATACTTTTAAGTCTTTCTTCAAATTGTCCTCGATACTTGGTACCCGATACTAATGCAGCTAAATCAAGAGATAAAATTCTTTTATTATGCAATAACCTAGGAACTGTTTTACGAACAATCCTCTGCGCGAGACCTTCGATTATCGCAGTTTTACCTACTCCAGGCTCACCAATTAAAACAGGGTTATTCTTTTTTCTTCTTGAAAGCACCTGAGCCACTCGCTCTATCTCTTTTTCACGACCAATAACAGGATCTAGCTTACCTTTTTTTGCTAGAAGAGTAATATCTCTAGAAAAATGATCTAAAGTTGGGGTCTTTTCCTCTTTATTACCCTCAACTCCATATATATCATTAGATTCAGAACTTTCGCCGTCAAAAAGCTCACAAACTGTGTCAAAATCTAAATCGAGTGAATTTAGAACTTCATACACTATACCTTCTTTTTCTCTGAGCATGGCTAGAAGCAAGTGTTCATCATCAGCAACATTGCTATTTCTAGAAGACGCTTCTAAATATGCATTTTTCAATACTCTCTCAGCTCTCATGCTGAGTGGCAAATGACCCAATGACATTGTACTATCAGCATTACTTATCAAATCTTCAATCATTTTAATAATAGAAATAACATTTACATCATAAAGCTCAAATATTTTTTTAGAAGTACCAGTTTTAATTTTTAATAATCCAATGAGCAGGTGTTCTGACCCAACGTAAGAGTGTCCTAGTCGTATCGCTTCCTCTTTTGCTAGCTTTAATATGGATTGTAAATTCTTAGAAAAATTTTTTTTCATGCTATCTTTTAATTAGTTCACCAGATTTCAGTTCATAAAGATTGTTTCCGATTTTTGCAATACTCGGATTGTGCGTTGTAAGCATTATAGTCATATTGAAATCTCTATTAATTCTCTTAAAAAGGTCAATCAATTTTGCAGAATTTTTTTCATCTAAATTACCCGAAGGCTCATCAGCAAATAATATCTTTGGCTTATTAACAATTGATCTGATTATAGCTACTCTTTGTCTTTCACCGCCAGATACCTCATCTGGATATTTATCTTTTATTTTAAGTAATCCAAAATCACTCAATAAATCAAGAGGCCTCTCATACTGTCCAAAACCTTTTTTAATCCACAAAGGCATAAGTACATTATCCATTACAGTGAAGTCCGGGAGTAAATGATGGAATTGAAAAATAAATCCTATTTTTTCATTTCTAAAAGAAGATATTTTTTTTTCGTTAAAAGACTTAATGTCCTCATTTTCAATGAGTAGCTTGCCACTATCGAATGTATCTAACGAACTTAAAACATTTAATAATGTAGATTTACCTGATCCCGATTCACCAATGATAGTGGTTATGGTACCAGCTTCAAGTTTAAGGTTAATTCTATTTAAAACCACTAACCGCCTATCACCATTTTGATAAGATTTAGTAAGATTTTTAGAATTTAAAATTATTTTACCCATTTCAACATCTCCAGTGGGTCGTATTTTAAAAACTTTCTTGTTCCATAAAAACCAGTTGATAAGATAAAGAAAATGTTTATACATAAAACAATGATAATATCTTCTGGAGATAAAAACATAGGTAGTACTTCCATAGCGTATATGTCATTAGGCAGAGAGATTATCTTAAAAATATTTTGAAATAGGACAACCGAAATTCCTGATGTAAAACCTATACAAACCCCTCTAAAACCAATAATTAAAGCCTGATACATTATCAAATAATGAACATCATCCATTTTCATTCCTAAAAACCTTAGAATTCCCAAATCTTTAATTTTTCTAATTGTTATCAAATATATAGTCGATAAAATGCTAAAAGATGCTACTAAAAGAATCAGACTTAGGACAACTACCGAACCAATTTTTTCCATTTGGATTGCTCCCACTAGAGCTACATTCCTATCGCGCCATGATGAAATGATTTTGCCTCCTATAATATTTGATAATGTTTTTCTTGTTTCATCAATTTTTGATGAATGGTGTAATTTTATATCTATGAATTGATTTTCAATAACATTCGAAAAGAGTGTTTTCCCAATATTTTTAGAAATAAATATATATTTGTTATCATAGTTTAAAATTTTGCTTGAAAATATACCCGACACTTTTACCTCAAGAGTAGGTGGAAAACCTAGAATAAACCTTTTATCTAAAGGGGAGGATATTTTTACAATGTCACCTGTTCTTATACCTAGCCTAGAGGCTATATCATTTCCTAAAAAAATCTCATTTTCTAATGGTAGAGCTCCAACATAAGGAATTTCATTAAAGCTTTCAAAATAATCAGCACTTACCTGTTTGAAAGTCACTAAAGATTGGTTTGATAGATGATGTATCATTCCTTTACGCTCATAATTAAATAAAACAGATTTCACTTCTTTCAAAGATTTAATCTTAGATAACTTATCATTTGAAATAGAATTTGGAATTCTAAAATGACCATCAAAGTTGCTAATTTTTTCATCCAGTTTATTTTCAAAACCATTTAAAACAGAAATGGATATAATCAGAGCAAAGGAGCCTAAACTAATACCAACTACAGAAATTACATTGGTTATTTTCCCAGTAGTATTCATCGATGCAAGAAAATTCTTAGCTATAAAGTAATTCATTAATTTTTCAATAGTTTTGGTATTTTATTATCAAAAATAGTTTTTATGGGCAAAAAACTTGAAAATATCGTAATAAATAAGCTTAGCAACATTATAACAAAACACAAATTGTAATCAAATGCGATAGGTAAACTGTTCATAAAGTATACTTCCACTGGCAGTTGAATAAAATTATACCTACTTTGAATGAACGTAAAAAAGATGGCCAATAGCACACCTATTGTGCTCCCAATTAGACCAATGAGACCCGATTCAATGAGAAAAATATTTCTTATTTGATATTTTTGAAAACCTTGAGAAAGTAACATACCTATTTCCTTACTTCTTTCATTTACTAACAAAGAAACCGTTGCCATTACATTCGTAATGCCAACAAGAGTGATCAAACTAAAAATTATTACTATTGGTAACGTTTGTGTTCTAATCCAAGCAAAAATAACTTGATGCCGATCCATCCAAGTTTCTAGAAAATACGGGTATTTAACACCACCATTTAAACTTTTTAAAAGATCATCTGTTTTGACATCTGAATTAATTATATATCCACTAACCTTATCGTTCATATTAAATATTTTTTGAGCTGTATTGATACTAACATAAGCAAGGTTTCTATCATATTCATCCATTCCAGTGGTAAAAGCACGTCTAAATATTAATTTGTAATATTTTAAGTTTTTTACATCACCAATGAACCCATCCAAAGGGACTAAGTATAAAGCTTCGGAGGAATCTAATTTTAGACTTTCAGCTAAGGAACTGCCAATTATAATCTCATCACCATTTACAAATTTTTCTCCATCAACTAAATTGTCAAAACTAGGTAAATAGTTGACTCCTTCAAGCAGTAAGCCCTCATTTACCTTATTTTTGTGGATTACAACAGAACCTCTAACAAAAGGTGTTACATTCATTTTTGGATTTGATTGTAAGATGGTTAAATCTATCTTATCTAACTCACTTATCGATGATCCAAATATAGTTTTTAATCTTATTTTGCCATCAATATTAACTAATTTATTTGATAAAACATTTTCAAAACCTTTAATGACACTAATGGTCACTAATAATGAAAAAACACCTATTGCTAAGCCAATGGTAGCTAGATTGATTGCGTTTGATGAAAAGCTTCTTTTTTTACCATATTTAAAATATCGCAGAATGAACTGCAGATATAATCTCATTATTAATTTGTTTCTGGCTTCATTGTTGGAAATAATATCACATCTCTTATCCAGCGATTATTTGTAAGTAGCATTACTAATCTATCAATTCCTATTCCTACACCACCTGTTGGAGGCATTCCGATTTCCATTGCATTAATAAAATCCTCATCAATAGGTTGAGCCTCATCATCACCTTGATCTCTTAATTTTGATTGCTCTTCAAGCCTAGATCTTTGATCTATGGGATCGTTTAATTCTGAAAAAGAATTAGCAAATTCTGAACCGCCTATAAAAAGTTCAAACCTTTCCACAATTTCTTCACTACCATCTCGCTTTAATTTTGCTAATGGGGATATGGATTTAGGATAATCAATGACAAATGTAGGGTTAATGAGTTTAGGTTCAACGAGCTCACTCATTATTGAGTCAAGAAGTTGACCTGTGTTACTATTTTTATCAACTTCCACATTATGTAATTCGCAAACTTTCAACATTTCATTATTGCTTAATTTAGAAAAGTCAGAACCAGTTGCTTCCTCAATGAGCTGAAAAAAAGATTTTTTATCAAACTTTTTTGACAAATCTATATCATAATCACCCCATTTAATTTTTAAATCACCAATTTTTTTAGCTGCATTACGTATTATTTCTTCAACTAAATCCATACAATCATTAAAATCTGCGTACGCCCAGTAAAATTCTAACATTGTAAACTCTGGATTATGATTTCTATCCATGCCCTCGTTTCTAAAATCTTTTGAGAGCTCATATACTTTTTCAAACCCACCAATGATTAAACGTTTTAGATATAATTCATCAGCAATTCTTAGGTATAATTTTTGGTCTAAAGCATTATGATGTGTTGTAAAAGGTCTTGCATTAGCACCGCCATAGATTGGCTGAAGCACAGGAGTTTCAACTTCTAAAAATTGTTTAGAATTTAATGTGGATCTTATTTCATTAATAATTTTTGTCCTTTTGATGAATGTTTCTCTAGTCTCAGGGTTAACTATTAAATCCAAATGTCTATTCCTATATCGAAGCTCTTTATCTTTAAAGGCATCATAGACCTCCCCATCTTTTTCTTTAACAATAGGTAATGGTCTTATACTTTTTGATAATACATCAAATTTTTCAGCAGATATTGAAATTTCACCAACCTTTGTTTTAAAAACAAAGCCACTGACTCCAATGAAATCGCCTATATCCATCAAGTTAAATGCTTCATAAACCTTATCACCAACATTATCTTTTTTGATGAAAATTTGAATCTTTCCTTTATCATCCATTACATGAATAAAAGATGCCTTGCCCATTTTTCTTAACGCCATAATTCTACCAGCTACGCAAACAGTTTGTTTTTCAATATCATTGAAACTGCTAATAATATCTATACTTTTATGCGTTGGGTTATACTTGTGTGGAAAAGGCTCAATACCAAGTTCTTTTAACCTATTTAATTTTTCCAACCTAAAATCAATCAATTGCCTAATGTTACTATTTTTTTCTATCATGTTAGATAATTCCCTTTAATTTTTTAATATTCTTGTTTCATTTGATATAGTAAATATGATTTAATAAACGAATCCAAATTACCATCCATCACTGCTTGAATATTTCCTGTTTCTTCTTTTGTACGATGATCTTTAACAAGATTATATGGATGAAATACATATGAACGAATCTGACTACCCCAAGCGATATCTTTCTTTTTATCCTCAAAGTTTTTTTGTTTTTCTTTTTCTTTCTCTATTTCTAACTGATAAAGTCTGGCTTTTAAAAGTTTCATTGCTTGGTTCTTATTTTTATGTTGGCTTCTTTCATTTTGACATTGCGCAACGACCCCAGATGGTATATGCGTAATTCTCACAGCAGAGTCAGTTTTATTAACGTGTTGACCTCCTGCGCCGCTAGCTCGGTATGTATCAATGCGTATATCACTTGCATTAATATCAATTTCAATTGATTCATCTACCGATGGATAAATATAGACTGAAGCAAACGAAGTGTGCCTCCGACTATTAGAGTCAAAAGGGGATATTCTTACCATTCTATGGACTCCAAATTCAGCTTTTGCTAAACCATATGCATATTCACCTTTTATCTCAAAAGTAACGTCCTTAATACCAGCTTCATCACCTGCTTGAAAATCAATTATTGAAAAATCAAAACCTTTTTGCTCAGCCCATCGACCATACATCCTGTAAAGCATCTGAACCCAATCCTGACTTTCAGTACCACCGGCACCGGGGTGTATAGTTATAATAGCATCTTGAGAATCCTCTTCTTTACCAAGAATCATTTTTAATTCAAGGTCTTCAATGACATTCTTATATTTATTGATCTCAATGTAAAGATCTTTTGAAGAAATTTCGCCTTCTGAATGAAACTCAAATAATACTTCTAGATCATTTTTGGTATCTTCAATTCCATTCCAAGTTTCAATTTCTTTTTCAATTCTAGAAATTTTTTTAAGAATAGCTGATGCTCTTAAATTATCATCCCAAAAATTTGAATCTGAAGTTTTTAATTTAAGCGTATTTAGATTTGAGGTTAATAAATCTAAATCAAAGATACCCCCTTAGTGATGAATATTTTTGGTTAGCAGCAATAAACACTTCTTTTATTTCAGAAATTTCCATGTAATAACTTACTAAATCTGAATAATTTAATGTTCTAGATTATTAATCTCCTGAAGATATAAATAACCTTTCATTTAAGAAGCGCCTTAAAGCCATTTCATCCATATCAAGGTTAACAAACCTTCCATCTTCAGCTGCAGCTATAGCACCGCGTTCCTCTGAAATAACAATAACAATAGCGTCGGTTTCCTCAGTTAATCCTAAAGCAGCCCTATGCCTTGTGCCCATATCAGGTGTTATCATATCACTTTCAGTTAATGGTAAGATACAACCTGCAGCTTCAACTAGTGTGTTTTGCAAAATAACTGCACCATCATGCAATGGAGAGCTTGGATTAAAAATGGACAAAAGTAGTCCTGAAGAAACCTCTCCTTTAATTGATGTTCCAGTCTCTTTGTAAATGCGCAAACCTGTTTCTCTTTGAACTACAATCAGCGCACCGAACTTTGTACTACTAAGCTGTAATGAAGCATCAACTATAGCTTCTAATGATCTGGAGGTTCCAACTCTAAAAATTGTCCTGAAAAACCTCGTCTGTCCAACATATATCAATAATCTACGTATCTCAGGTTGGAATAAGATTACAAAGGCAACAACCCAAATTGTTTGAAATTGATTAATTAGCCAAGAAGTAGCACTTATGCCGAAGGCATTAAACAAGAAGGAAGCAATTAGAAGAATAATTAACCCTATGAGCATCTGCCCTGCTCTAGTTTCTTTAAAATATTGGTAAACTTTATAGAAAATCCATGTTACTAAAAGAATATCTATAATATCTATAAGAGATACCTTTATAAAACCAATTTTAAAAAGATCAATCATTTAGCAGCCAAAATGTTTTCTGTTACTGTAATTGCTCTTTTATTTTCTTTTACATCATGAACCCTAACAATGTTTGCACCATTCAAAATACCAGCTACTACTGTTGCTATTGTGCCCTCTACTCTTTCATCAGGTGGCAAATTTAACGCATCTCCAATGAATGCCTTTCTGCTAGGTCCAATCAGAAGGGGATATGCCATATCTTTAAATATTTCTAGACTGTTTAAAAGTTTATAATTATGATTAAATGTTTTACCAAAACCAATACCTGGGTCTAAAATAATATTGCTCTTTTTTATTCCAGACTTTATTGCATGATCACATCTTTTTTTAAAATATTTTTTAATATCATTAATTAATTCATTATAAAATATATTTTGTTGCATTGTTTTAGGCTTGCCTTGAATGTGCATTATAATAACTGGGATATCATTTTTTGCCAAAAGAGGTGCCATATCTTCATCAAATGCTAAACCGCTTATATCATTTATGATATCTACACCAGCTTTAATTGCCTCTTTGGCAACAACAGATTTATAAGTATCTACTGAAATCAGTATGTCATTATTTGTTTTTTTGACCTCATTTATTATAGGGATGACTCTATTTAATTCTTCATCAATTGAAACTGGATCTGAACCCGGTTTAGTTGACTCTCCTCCAATGTCTATGATATCGGCTCCATTTTCTAACATACTGTCAATATGTTTTAAGGCCAAATCAAGTCGATTAAATTTTCCACCATCACTAAATGAATCTGGAGTAACATTTAGAACTCCCATAGTGAGTACACTAGAAGGATTTGATAACCATTTTCTGAAACTATTAATATTTATAATATAGTCCTCAAAAAAATTTCATTCTTGAGCTAAATGAATTACAATTTACCGTTTGCTCTTACTGAGGTTGAAGTTGATTTTACTTTGCCATTAGAACTTTTCGAGGCTTTGATACTGGGTTTTCTTCTAATGATCTTTTTACCATCTAGTAATTTTTGTATATCTTTTGAATCTATAGTCTCATGTTTAAGCAAAGACTTTGCCATGCTGTGCAGCAATTCTTGATTATCATTTAAAATTTCCTCTGATCTTTTTTGCGCAGTTCTTATTATCTTTGCGATCTCTTCATCTATCATTCTAGCAGTAACTTCACTGTAATTTCTTTGAGACTGAATTTCACGACCAAGAAAAACTTCATCATTCTTTTTTCCGAAAGTCATTGGCCCTAATGACTCACTCATACCCCATTCAGTGACCATCTTCCTTGCAATCTGCGTCGCCTGCTCGATATCATTACCAGCACCTGTAGTCATTTTATCAAAAATTAGCATCTCAGCAGCACGCCCTCCCATTAAAATTGCTAACCTACCATCAACGTATGGTTTTGAATAACCATGCTTTTCATCCATGGGCAACTGCATTGTCACACCTAAAGCTCTTCCTCTTGGAATTATTGTAACCTTATGAACTGGGTCTGCACCCTTTGTTCTTATTGCAACGATAGCATGACCTGCTTCATGATATGCGGTTGTTTCCTTTTCTTCATCAGTAAGAACCATACTTTTTCTCTGTACTCCCATCATTACTTTATCTTTGGCTTCTTCGAAGTCATCCATATCAATAGACAGTTTTTTGTCTCTCGCAGCTAATAGAGCAGCCTCATTAACTATATTTGCTAAATCAGCACCTACCATTCCAGGAGTTCCTTTTGCTAATGACTTTAAATCTACTTTACGCTTATTCAAGACAACTTTTTTTGTATGGACCTCTAGAATTCCTAACCTACCTTTGTAATCCGGGGCATCTACGATTATTTGCCTATCAAAACGGCCAGGTCTCAAAAGTGCTGTATCTAGAACATCAGGCCTATTTGTAGCAGCAATAACTATGATATTTTTATCATTTTCAAATCCATCCATCTCTACTAATAGAGCGTTTAAAGTTTGTTCACGCTCATCATGTCCTCCACCAATGCCAGCTCCTCTTTGCCTACCAACAGCATCTAACTCATCAATGAAAATAATACATGGTGTACTTTTTTTAGCTTGTTCGAAGAGATCTCTTACTCTAGATGCGCCAACACCCACAAACATTTCCACAAAATCAGCACCACTTAAACTGTAAAATGGCACACCAGCCTCTCCTGCAATAGCTCTAGCCATTAGAGTTTTTCCAGTACCAGGCTGACCAACTAAAAGAGCACCTTTCGGTACTTTTGCTCCAAGTTTTTGAAATCTTTTTGGACTTTTCAAATATTCAATTACCTCCTTTAATTCTTCTTTTGCTTCCTCACATCCTGCGACATCTTTAAAAGTCACTCTAGGTTGATCAGATGTCCATAATGAGGCCTTACTTTTTCCAAATTTGAATATATTCCCCATGCCTCCAGCTCCACCTTGCATGCGCCTAAGCATGAAAAACCAAAAGCCTATAAGTAATATCCATGGCAGCATATTTAAAAAATATCCAGTCCAATCTATACTTTTTTCTTTAAAACTATACTGAATTCCAGCGGCGTCCCACTCTTCAGTGGTTGTTCTATCAATAAACGGCATTGTAAGATGGAATTTTATAATATCATCACGCATTCCCAAAGGTGTTTCAATTGTCTGATTTTCTTTAAATTCGCCAAGGAAAGTTTTATTAATTATAGTAGCTTTTTTGATAGCACCTTCATCAAGATAGCTTTTGTATTCCGTGTATTCTATTTCTACTTCATTATTTCTGTTCTCAGATAAGATACTAGAAAAATATACAGTCACTAAAATAATTGTAATCCAAATAAAACTGGTTCTGCCAGCTTTTTTCCATTGGAATTCTAACTTTTCATTACTTTTTTTATCGGAGGATTTTTTCTTTTCTTCCATAATTTTCCTTATTCCCAAACATGGTGTTTTTATAACTTATAAATTGATTTCAAGTTCCTTAATTTATGGTTGTAATCTAAACCATATCCTACGACAAATTCTGAAGATATTTCAAATCCTATAAAATCAATTTTAAAATTTAGCTTAGATATACTCTTTTTTGCTAGGAGTGAAATAACTGATATGTCCTTAGGATTTAAATTACTGATATAATCATATAAGTAGCTTATTGACTGACCAGAATCGATAATATCTTCTATAATAATTACACTTCTATTTTTGATGTCTAGATCTAAGCCTTTGGTCATATTTATCTTCCCAATAGATTTTTTCCCTATGTAACTAGATATTTTTATAAAGTCAACCTCACAATGAATATTTAGATGTCTGATAAGATCTGACAAAAAAATAAAACTACCATTTAAAACTCCAATTAAAATTGGATTTTTATCGCAATATAAACGCGAAATTTCATTTGAAATTTCTTTGACTCTTTTAGATATATCTTGATCTGATATATATTTTTCAAGATTTTGCTCTATACCTTTCATTGCGCAATTGACCTCTTTGCTCTATTGAGCCTAATGTATTTTATAGTCTGATCACTAACCTTGTATCTATCATCAATTCTATGACCACAAAGCCAAATAATTTGATCATCAGCACAAAGAACAGGCTGATTGAATTTTTCAAAACGATTTAGTTTTTCATTTATTAAAAAATCGCTGATTTTCTGTTTGCCTGACATTCCTAATGGCCTAAAAACATCTCCTTCTTTCCAAACTCTTAGTTGTAATTTTTTATTTTTTATTTTACAATAATCAATATATTCAACATCTGGATTTTCTGAAATCTCAACAGCAGAATTTATTTCTTTACAGATATAATCATATTCGAAGAATTCAACTGTTTCTCCTAAAGAAACATCAATCATTTTACTTTTTTTTGTTATACCCTTTTCAGACAAATAAAAATTTTTTCTATCTATTAATAAGCACCATTTGAATCTTGAGTTATAAATACTACCAGTAATATTTTTTTGTAAAAATTTCTTAATATCCAAAAAGTCATGCTTCCTAAACTGTCCTAGTGAATTAGTTAAAA
>CENJ01174038.1_pt1 | contig 23536 bp, 17 predicted proteins | sample 356161 | NCBI WGS metagenome assembly CENJ01 (sample SAMEA2619531, study PRJEB7988) | marine metagenome | biome: marine biome (ENVO:00000447); feature: surface water layer (ENVO:00002042); material: "saline water (ENVO:00002010), including plankton (ENVO:xxxxxxxx)" | depth 5 m
AATCCGCATTTTTATCAAAACCTGCCGCTACGCCTAGAGAATTTTTAAAATTAAGTCCGAGTATGTTAACAGGATTTTTCTTTGATGAACCAAAAAGACGAATCAAACCTAGCTTAGCGGCAATTCCAGCAAATAAAAAGGTGATGTTATGCGCTTTTTCTGCATCCAATAAAAAAAGAATGCGTTTTAAAAATGTATACACGTCGGCAAAAGTAAAAATACGCAAAGTCTTGAGAACAATTTAAATTCATCAATTTAGACCGCTTCTAACAAATTTTCCATCGTTCAGAAGGGCAATACATTTTTACTTTTGTTTTGTTATAGAAATTATTAGATGAGTTGGTATAAAAATTTGTTGTCTTCGAGTTTAGGAAGAAAGTTAATAATGGCTGTTTTGGGTTTGTTTTTGACTTTGTTTTTATTGGTTCATCTTGCAGGAAATCTTCAATTGCTTATTAATGATGGTGGTTTCATGTTTAATCGATACGCTGATTTTATGAGCCATAACCCATTAATAGAATTTGTTGCAATTTTTACATTTTTAAGTTTTGCCTTGCATTCTCTAGTGGGTTTTATTTTATATTTCAAAAACAAAAAGGCAAGACCGACAAAATACGCCAAAGTTCATTCTCAATCACATTCATGGACGAGCAACAATATGACAATTTTAGGTATGCTCATACTGGTATTCTTGGTTTTTCATTTAAAGAACTTTTACTATCAATATAAATTTGGTGAAGTACCCCAGCAAGGATATGCAGTTTTTAAGGCAGATGGCCATAGGGAAGTTTACCCTTCCGCAAACGCTGAGGATGCTAAAAAATACATACGACAAAATTTTCCTGCCGAAGAAAATAACTTTCAATTTAAAACGTACAAAAACTTATATCTTGTAGTTGAAACTGCTTATCAAGAACTCTGGTATGTCATTTTTTATGTTTTAGCTATGGCATTGGTTGCATTTCATTTATGGCACGGTTTTGCGTCTGGTTTTCAAACTATTGGTGTGAGACATCCAAAAATTCTTCCACTTGTCAAAGCGCTTGGCTATATAATTTCTATTGGCATTCCACTTGGATTCGCAATCATACCTATATATATGCATCTCAAATAATTAATATATGACAGTTTTAAAATCTAAAATACCAAAAGGATCATTAGAAAATAAATGGTCTAGCCATAAAGGGAGTATAAATCTTGTGGCTCCAAATAATAAAAGAAGAATAGACATAATTGTCATAGGAACAGGTTTAGCAGGTGCATCAGCTTCGGCAACGTTAGCTGAGCTAGGATATAATGTAAAAACATTTTGCTTCCAAGACAGTCCCCGAAGAGCACATTCTATTGCCGCCCAAGGTGGGATAAATGCAGCCAAGAATTATCAAAACGACGGCGATTCAGTTCATAGACTTTTTTATGACACCATAAAGGGAGGTGATTATAGATCTAGGGAAGCAAACGTGTATAGATTAGCAGAAGTATCCACCAATATCATAGACCAAGCAGTAGCACAAGGCGTTCCGTTTGCTCGAGAATATGGGGGATTGTTGGATAACAGAAGTTTTGGAGGTGTGCAGGTTTCCAGAACTTTTTATGCAAAGGGACAAACTGGCCAACAGCTTTTGCTTGGGGCTTATAGCGCCTTAAGTAGGCAAATTTCTAAAGGAACGGTCAAAATGTATACCCGTCATGAGTTGATGGATATTGTAAAGGTAGATGGGAAAGCAAGAGGAGTGGTTGTGAAAAATTTAATTTCTGGAGAATTAGAAAAACATGCTGCACATGCGGTAGTGTTATGCAATGGTGGGTATGGAAATGTCTTTTTTCTAAGCACCAATGCCATGGGTTCCAACGCTTCAGCAGGTTGGAAAGCACATAAAAAAGGGGCTTATATGGCGAATCCTTGTTTCACACAAATACATCCAACTTGTATACCAGTGTCAGGAGAGCATCAATCAAAATTAACCCTCATGTCTGAATCATTAAGAAACGATGGCAGAATTTGGGTGCCCAAGGAAAAAGAAGATGCAGAGGCAATAAGGAATGGTAAATTAAAGCCAACAGATTTGTCAGAGGAGAAAAGAGATTACTACTTAGAAAGAAGGTACCCCGCGTTTGGAAATCTGGTTCCCCGAGATGTGGCCAGTCGTGCCGCCAAAGAAAGAGCTGATGCGGGCTTTGGAGTAAATAAAACAGGTGAAGCTGTTTATTTAGATTTTGCTGCTGCCATACATCGGTATGGAAAAATCGAAGCACATTCCAAAGGCATAACGAACCCAACCGATGGTGAAATTAACAAGCTCGGTAAAGAAATTGTTGCTGCTAAATATGGCAACCTTTTCGAAATGTATGAAAAAATTACCGGTGATAACCCTTATAAAACCCCAATGATGATATATCCTGCGGTGCATTATACCATGGGAGGTTTGTGGGTTGATTACAATTTAATGACTACCGTGCCAGGCTTATTTGCATGTGGCGAAGCAAACTTTTCAGATCATGGTGCCAACCGATTAGGTGCCTCCGCTTTAATGCAGGGTCTTGCTGATGGATATTTTGTTTTGCCTTATACCATCGGAGATTATCTTGCTGAAGATATAAGGACAGGCGAGATTTCTACAGATATGCCAGAATTTGATGAAGCAATCAATGATGTAAAAGCTACCATTGACAAACTAATGTCTATTGAAGGAGATACACCAGTAGACCATTTTCATAGAAAACTAGGAAAGATCATGTGGAATAACTGTGGTATGAGTAGAAACGCTGAGGGACTTAAAAATGCAATCAAAGACATTCAAAATCTAAAAGAAGATTTTTGGAATAAAGTAAGTATTCCAGGTAAGGCCAATTATATGAATCCTGAATTAGACAAAGCCACTAGGGTTGCAGACTTTTTAGAACTTGGAGAACTTATGTGCAAGGACGCTTTGGATAGGGAAGAAAGCTGCGGGGGACACTTTAGAGAAGAACACCAAACAGCTGAAGGAGAAGCACTAAGGAATGACGAAGATTTTGCATTTGTGAGCGCCTATGAGTACAATCCAATTCCTTCAGAAGCAAAACTACACAAGGAAAAATTGGATTTTGAGAACGTTGAATTAAAAACTAGAAGTTATAAATAAAATGGAATTTACACTAAATGTTTGGAGACAAAAAAATGCCGCTTCCAAAGGCTTTTTTGAAACGTATAAGATAGAAAATATTTCTGATGATATGTCTTTCTTAGAAATGATAGATGTACTAAATGACCAGCTAATTTTGGAAGGTAAAGAACCTATCACTTTCGACCATGACTGTCGTGAAGGCATATGTGGAATGTGCTCAATGTACATAAATGGCAGGCCGCATGGCCCCAAAAAAGCAACCACTACATGCCAATTGCATATGCGAGAATTCAATGATGGAGATATTATTACTATAGAACCATGGAGAGCATCTTCTTTTCCAGTAATCAAGGATTTGATGGTAGATAGATCCTCATTTGACAGAATTATTCAAGCTGGGGGTTATGTTTCTGTAAATACTTCGGGCAATACGATGGATGCAAACGCAATTCCTGTCGCAAAAGAAGATGCAGACGCAGCTTTTGCTGCAGCAACTTGTATTGGTTGTGGTGCATGTGTTGCTGCCTGCAAAAATGCTAGCGCCATGTTATTCACTAGTGCCAAAATTGCGCAATTATCTTATTTACCACAAGGAAAAACAGAAAGACAAGAAAGAGCAATAAATATGATTACCCAAATGGATGAAGAAGGCTTTGGTAACTGCACCAATACCCAAGCTTGCTCAGCGGTTTGTCCAAAAGAAATAGGACATCATCACATTTCCAATATGAATGCAGAATACTTCAAAGCAAGCTTGACGGCAAAGAAATAAGTATTTGAAGAATGTTTACTGGAATAGTTGAGACTATTGGTACAATCGCCAAAATAGAAACAAAAGGAACCAACAAAACCTTTTTCCTTGAGAGTGTTTTGGCTGAAAAATGCAGACCCGAGCAGTCAATATTGCATGATGGAGTGTGCCTAACCGTTGAAAGTTTGATAGACAAAAAAATCTATCAAGTTACAGCAGTAGAAGAAACGCTTAAAAAAACCAATTTAGGCTACAGAAAAGTGGGCGATAAAATAAATCTAGAACAAAGCTTGTCTATGGAAAAACTAATGGACGGCCATTTAGTTCAAGGGCATGTTGATTTGACCGCATTATGTATCAAAGTGGAAAAACTTCAAGGTAGTTGGTTATACCATTTTGAATTAAGTGAAGAAACTGCACTTATTGTGCCTAGAGGTTCAATTGCAATAAATGGTGTAAGTTTAACAATTGCTGAAATTAAGGGTAAAATATTTACAGTTACTATAATTCCTTATACCTATGAAAACACCAATTTTTTCAGCCTAAAAGCTAAGGATGCAGTAAATATTGAGTTTGATATTATCGGGAAATATGTCCTAAAACAGTTACAACATATTCCAACTAAAAAATAAGCCCTTCATCATTATAACTAAAGTATTCATCTGTCCCAATGATGATGTGGTCTAAAAACCGGATATCCAAAAGTTTGGCTGCGTCACACAGCTTTGAAGTCAATTCGTCATCTGATTTACTCGGCTGAGGATGACCAGAAGGGTGATTGTGTGCCACCATAATTGCACTCGAACCAAATTCCAAGGCAACATGAAAAATCTTTTTGGGGTCTACAATTGTACTGGAAATTCCCCCCTCACTTACTTTTTTTGTTTTAAGAATTTCGAGTTTTTGATTCAAACAGATCAGCCAAAATTCTTCATATTTTAGTGGTTTAAACTTTTGAGACAAATGATTATGCAAATCTTCACTTGATGTAATTTTCTTTTTGTGGTGTTTAAAATTTTCAAAACGACCACCGATCTCTAACGCAGCAATAAGTTTTATTGCTTTGGCTTCTCCAATTCCTTTGATTTTACAAAAGTCTTTCACCGTATATTTCTTAATGTCAGATGGTGTTTGGGCGGAATCCAACAATAATTTTCCAACATCAACAGCAGAAAGTTGACGAGTACCAGAACCAATAATTAGTGCAATAAGTTCTGAATGTGTCAAACTTGCAATACCATGCTCTAAAAATTTTTCTCTTGGGCGGTCATCAGATTGCCAATTTTTGATGCTTTTAAAATTTTCCATAAAAAAGGGTTTTTCTCAAACTTACAGAAGATTATTTGGTTTACCTATTGAGCAATGGATGAAAATAAAATAATTGGTGCTTACATTTCTTATGTCTTGGACCACGGTGAAAAGCCGAAATCGGTTTTTAGCTTCGCAAAATCTCTGAAGATGGATGAAGCTAAATTCTATGACATTTTCAGTTCTTTAGAGCACCTTGAGTCAGAAATTTTGGCAAGCTTTTTTAATCAGGCAGTGCAGAAAATGGAAGAGCAAAAGATCTTTGAGGAATATAATATGAGAGAACGGTTTTTATCTGTTTGTTATGCTTGGGTGGAAATTCTAAGAAATAACAGGAGTTACGTTCAACTGACGGTAAAATCGTCAACAAAGTTCATGGAAATGAAGGGATCATTTCAGAATCTGCGCAAATCTGTTGAATCATTTGGAGACAACTTGGTAAAACAGGGGGTTGATAGCCATGAAATAAAAGACAGAAAGTATCTTTCAGAGAGATATCCAAATATTTTGTTTGGCAGTATTCTTTTTATTCTGAATTTTTGGTTAAATGACCAAAGTAAAAGTTTTGAAAAAACGGATGAAGCAATAGAAAAATCCGTGAATTTGGCTTTTGATTTAATGGCAAAATCAACCTTAGACAACTTATTTGATTTTGGCAAATTCATTTATCAGAATAGTTCATTCGCTTGAAAGAACAGGAAAAAATAATATCAAGTAAATTTGGTAGAGGTGCTAAGTTTATAGCTACGGGTGCTAAAGTTGGTGGGAATTACCTCAAGTATTATGCAAAAAAAACCATTAATGGGGAAACAGATAAATCTGAATTACACCAAAATAATGCAGAAGACATTTATGACTCCCTCAGTCAATTAAAGGGCAGCGCACTCAAAGTTGCTCAAATGCTAAGTATGGATAAGAATATGCTACCAAGAGCGTATCAAGACAGGTTTATGATGTCACAATATCAAGCGCCTCCTCTAAGTGGCCCTTTGGTGGTAAAAACATTCCAAAAGGAAATTGGTAAATCCGTAGATGACATATTTGATATTTTTGAGATGAAATCTTTTGCTGCAGCTAGTATTGGCCAAGTCCATAAGGCAAAAAAAGATAATGATGTCTTTGCGGTCAAAATTCAATATCCAGGGGTGGGAACATCTATTCAATCTGATTTAAAAATGATAAAACCCATCGCATTAAGAATGTTCGGTTTTACTGAAGTAGAATTAGCTAAATATATGAGAGAAGTTGAGGACAAGCTTATGGAGGAGACAGATTACACTCTTGAAGCAAAGCGAGGTGCTGAAATAGCAAACAAAGTCAATATTGAAGGTCTATATTTTCCTACCTATTATCCTGAGCTAAGTAGCAAAAAGGTACTCACCATGCAGTGGTTAGGAGGATATCATTTAAAAGATTTTTTAAAATTAAATCCTAGCCAGAAAATAAGAGATGATATTGGACAAAAGCTTTGGGATTTTTATCAATTTCAAGTGCATGAACTCCAACAAATTCATGCAGACCCACATCCGGGTAATTTTTTATTCAAAGAAGATGGCTCGGCTGGGGTTATAGATTTCGGGTGTATCAAGGTAATTCCTGAAGATTTTTATTGTTATTATTTTTCTTTACTTATCCCTGAAATAAGAAAAAATCAAGCCATACGGGAAATAATTTTGTATGATCACGAAATTATATTCAAAGAAGATTCAAATCAGGTGAAAGACGAAATTGAAAAAGCATTTATAGACATGACTGCGTTGCTTAGCCGTCCATTCCAAAGTAAGACCTTCAATTTTAATGATGACAATTATCTTGATGAAATCTATAAAATGGGTGAGTCATTACAAGATATTTCTGAAATAAAAAAACCTACCAAAGCTAGAGGTTCTAAACATGCTTTGTATATTAACCGAACATACTTCGGACTATATAATATTCTCGGCGACCTAAAGGCGAATATTCACACGCAAAGGAAACCTTGGAGAAAGCCACTTCTAGATTTTTGGAAAGAAAAAAATCTACTCTAGCTAACTTTTGTAGAACTTATCCATTACAATGCTGTGTGGCAATGTTATTAAAGAAATTAGAATCAAAAGAAGCTTTACGTTTCCTATTGGTAAGTATTTATTTAAGCTTAAATAAATTAATAATATACTACCAATAATGCTGACTATGCTAAATGGCGCCAATAATTTAAGAAATGTTGTCAAGGAATAAGCTTTACGTTCACGCAGGAATATAAACTCTTGCCTCATCACCATAAGTGAGTGAATACCAACAAAGTACAATGTAAAGCCAGGCATAATGTCTAAATAGTAAAAGCTTAATAAAAGAAGGGTAATTAATGCCAATTCAAAAACAACTGTTCTTATTGAAAAGACCTGTTTAAGGTAGACAAACGATAAGCAGATTAAAAGCAACCCGGAGCTTACAAAAAAAAGATATTTAAAAAGTTTGGGTTCGAAAATGAAGAAAATTTTATACACTTCATTATCACTTTTCAAATGCTCAATTTCCACCATATTTAAGAAAACCAGTGCGCTCAACAAGCACATCCCCCAACTTATTGGTAATAAAAATTTTGTCCATAAATTTTGAGGATAATCCGCGAATTGAGATTGTCCGAAGTGAAAAACACTTAAAAACATAAAAAAAGTTAAACTCCAAGAGGGAACAATAAACCACGTAAGTCCGTACAATGCCATAACGCCTAAATAAAAAATATAAAAGTCAATATTTAGCTTTCCCGTGCGTTCTTTGTGCAGCAAATGGTCAATTGCACCATGAGGAATACCAATGAGTGCAATTAAAGTAAAACTCAAATAAATCGAATGTTCTGGATATAGAATTTGTTGAAATACAAAAAAGAAGAAGAATCCAAGACCAACAATTGATAATGACTGTATTTGAGACTTTGACATTAAGTTTTTTTCTTTTCTTTTTTTGCTGAGGGAAATAAAATATTATTTAGGATAAGTCTATAACCCGCAGAATTTGGATGTAAATTTAGATCTGTAGGTTCTTCTCCAACCATGTGCCTATAGTCTTCGGGGTCATGACCACCATAAAATGTCCATGTTCCTTTTCCAATCGTTCCATGGATGTACTTGGCCTCATTTAATAATTTATTTTCTCCCAAAATTGTTACAGAACTTTTAATTACATTTTTTTGGAAAGCCGTTGTTTGCCCCATAAAACCTTTGATAATTTTTTGATGATTTTGGGTTAAAATAGTGGGTACAATATCCCATTTGGCAGAAAACTCATTCAACACAAAAACGTCATTTTCTTCATTAACTTTTCGCTGATTTGGTTGCACATCTATATTAGAATATTCGTAAATGACGGGATTAAGTTCTAAAGTAAAATTTTCAAAGGCAAAGCAATTGTCAAAATCTATTTTGCTTTGAGGATCATTTTCTATACCGTCGCCGTCATACATCCAATCCAAAAAATCAATACCATCTGAGCTAAGTGCAATGTCGTAGCTATCTGTTGCTGAGCACATAGCGAATAAAAATCCGCCACCTAAGGTGAAATCTCTAATTCGTTTGGCAACCGCTAATTTCAATTGAGAAACTTTTTTATATCCATATTTTAGCGCCATTCTCTCGGCTTCTTGGACTTGTTTTTTGTACCATTGAGCATATTTAAAACTATTCCAGAATTTGCCGTATTGACCTGTGAAATCTTCATGATGTAGATGCAGCCAATCGTAAAGCGCTAGCTTCTCCTCAAGAACTTCTTCATCAAAAATAACGTCATAAGGAATTTCTGCATAGCTTAAAACAAGAGTGACGGCATCGTCCCAAGGTTGGGCTGTTTTTGGAGAATAAACTGCAATTTTCGGAGGAGTCAATAACTCAACTATTTCAGCATTTACTGAAGGTTTAGCTATAGCATTTCTAAGTTTTTGAGCATCATTTTCTGAAATTACTTGGAAGCTTATATCGCGCAGTTTACATTCTTTCTCTATACTGCTATATCCATCAAGTAAGAAAGAACCACCTCTATAGTTAAGTAGCCACTCCGCCTTGGTGTCTTGACTCAAAGCCCAATAGGTAAGCCCATAAGCTTTTAGATGATTTTTTTGCTCATCATCCATTGGTATAAAGATATTTTGGCCAGCTAAGTACTGATAATATAAACTAGCTAAAAAAAACAGACATATTTTTTTTATTTCTTCCATGGGCTTTTTGCGTAAGGTTCAAAATTTGGTTCTGTTGTTTTTAATTGGTCAAACTGCATATCGCCTGCTTTGGCAATCATAGCTGCATTATCAGTACAATATGAGAGATCAGGAATAAAAAAGTTGGCATCAACTTGTTCCCCTAAGTTTGCTATTGCTTCTCTAAGCATAGAATTTGCAGCTACACCACCAGAAATTCCGATATTCCTTATTTGACTATATTTCAGGTACTTTTTAAAAACTTCAATCAAATAATCAACAATGGTTTTTTGAATACTTGCGCACAAGTCAAAAAGATTTTCTTCGATGAAATTCGGATTTTTTTGCTCCTGATTTCTTATCAAATTTAGGAAAGCTGTTTTGAGTCCACTAAACGAGTAATTGTAATCTGCTACCTTAGGTTTTGAAAAAACAAATGCGTTGGGATTACCCATTTTTGATAAACGGTCGATTTCTGGCCCCCCAGGATAGGGAAGTTTCATTAATTTGGCACATTTATCCAAAGCTTCACCTGCAGCGTCATCTATGGTTTTACCTATTAATGACAATTGGTATTTTTCGTTCATTTCAAATATAAATGTATGTCCGCCGCTAACAAGTAAACAAGCAAATGGAAGTTCGGGTATAGGTGCATCTATAAAATGTGCATAGATATGAGCGCTCAAGTGATCTACTGGCAACATGGGTATTGAATGAGCAGATGCAAGCCCCTTTGCAAAGCCAGAGCCAACGAGCAAACTACCCATTAGACCAGGACCATTTGCTATGGCTAAAGCGTCTACGTCAGTGATGCTTATGTTGGCTTGCTCAAGACTATTGCTTACTACCTGATTTATTTTTTTCAAATGTGCCCGAGAGGCAATTTCTGGGACAACACCACCTAAATTAGAGTGATCTTCTTGTTGGAAAATAACATTGGAATAAATTTTGCCATTAATACATACAGAAGCTGCTGTCTCATCGCATGATGTTTCAATGGCTAGAATAACTTTGTTAGTAGATTTAATGTTCATTTACCAAATGCATGACAAACATAACACTAGAAAAGTACACTTTTGAAGTATTGAAAATATGAGAAGAAAGCTCCTTATATTTTCCTTAACTTCCACTATTTTGCTTTTGCTTGGTTCTGTTTGGCTTGTGAACCACTCACAAACCCAAACCAAACTTGTTAAAAAGCTACTTTTTGACTATTCCAAAGATCTTGAAGGAAGCATGTCTGTGTCAAGTATAAAATATACTTTTCCGTACCAAATAGAACTTAATGGATTTTTGATTCGAGATATTCATTTGGATACCACATTGTTTATAGAAAAAGCCAAACTTAGACTTAATTACTTGTATCCAAAAAAGATCACATTTTTACATTCGGCTTATATTCAAGGACTTGATTGTAGAATAATAAAATTAAAGGGTGACACTACATTTTCTATACAATCTATATTTAGATCTTCTGAAAGTGTAGGTAAACAAAATGTTGTTCCTATTAAAATAAACCAGCTTGTTTTAAAGGAAAGTAAGTTTCGATTGCATGATTTTAACCATTCAGCCAAGAATAAGGAAGAATTTGATCCTAATCACTTGATATTCGACGATATCAATGCTAAAATAGAAAAGTGTAGAATATATGGAGATTCAATTTTGGCACAAATAAAAGAATTGAGGACAAAACACGCAGGTAGGCTTGATGTGAAAAAATTTGAGACAAAGCATTTTGTGTTATCGCCTAGCACGTTAAAATTTGAAAAAACCAAAATGGAATTCAATCGTTCCAAAATTTTTGGTAATATAACATTTGATCAAAATTCATTTCAAGACTTTTCCGAATTTTTCTCAGCCGTTCATACAAATGTGCAGTTGCAAAATTCACTCATTTATAGTCAAGATTTAAATTACTTTTTTCCTGCATTTTCAGAAAATAATTGGTTCATAAAAATCCATAAGATAGATGCTAAAGGTGCAGTAGACAACTTGAAAATATACCATTCAGATGTCTCTATCGGTGGAAAAAATAAGCTAAAGGGTAAACTTAAGCTAAGAGGATTACCCAATATCCAAAATACCTTTATTCAAGCTGATATAAAAGATGCCCAGTTCAATTTAGCAGAGTTAAAGCAAATGTTTGATCTAGAAAACGTACCCGAATCTGAGCTTTCTTACAGCAATATTTTTTTTAAAGGTTCATGCACCGGCTTTTACAACCAAATGGTGGCCAATGGCACTTGGGAAAGCAATTTTGGTTTATTGAAATCTGATGTACAATTTGATTTTCGACAAAAATTGCCTTCTTACAGTGGCAATTTTGAAGCAGTAAACTTAGATTTAAGTAAATTGTATAAACAGAATTTTTTTGGAACTACAAGTTTTAAATTAAACATAAATGGGCAAGGATTTTCTACAACCGAACTAAAATCTCAAATTAATGGTAAGCTTTCTGAGTTTACGGTCAACAACTATGTATACAAGAATATAGAAGTAAACGGGGTAGTTGCAGATAAAAAATTTCAAGGTGATTTTCGTATTCTAGATAGTAATCTAAGTTTATTCTTTAGCGGTTTAGCAAATTTTCAAAAAGAAGAAACACAATTTGATTTTAAAGCAAACCTATCTCAAGTAAATTTAAAGAAAATTGGCATAAAATCTCCGATAGATAAAGCTTCTGCAGAGGTAGATTTTGAACTTTTCGGCAATAATGTGGATAATCTCTACGGACTTATTCACTTTAGACAGATAAAATTAGGTAAAGATGACTCCACCGTTCATTTTAAAAATCTAGCGATTCTATCAGAGTTTGATTCTGAGAAAAGAAATATTCTCTTGGAAAGTGATTTGGTTAACATTAACATAGAAGGAAGTTTTGCTCCAAGCAATCTTAAAAACTCACTTGCTCAGATGATAAACACCTTGGTATCTGACAGCACCTATATGCCCAATGCAAGAAAAGACGACTTTGTTTTGGATATTAATTATCAACTTAATCAGCCAACTATTTGGTCTCATCTTTTTGATCTTCCTTTTACTATAGGTTCGGGCAAGGGATATTTTCACTACAGACCTAATTGGAAATATCTTGATGCTAATTTTAATTTTAGCACATTTCAATTCGAGGCTTATCAAATTGAACAGCCTACATTTTCAATCAATGAAGATGACGATATGCATGTCTTTATATTAAATCATAAAATGATAAAGCAAAATAATTATGTACTATCAGATTATGGACAAATAAGATGCACACAAGCACCCAATGGAGACTTTGCATATAGCTTAAGCCAAAAAAACGAAGAAAAAAAAGTTACACTTTTTACAAGAGGTAAGCTCTTTCTCCCTTCAATAGATACATTTCAAGTAGAGCAAGAGTTGTTTCAAATGAAAGTAAGTCAGGAAAATTGGGCATTACTTGAACCTTGCCGATTTACTGTTATTGATAAACAAGTTAAACTAAGCCCTTTTATCCTATCTAATGACAATCAAAAAATTTCATTAAGCGCTCAAAGCGATAAAGATCAGCAGGAAATAAGCCTAGAATTTATCGATGTGAAATTAAACAGTATTGATGCAATCCTAAATGATTCGATAAAAGTAAGCGGTTTAACAAATGGCAATATTAAACTAGAGAATATTCAAAATAAGTTTCAAACACGCGGGTCATTAGTTATAAAAGATTTGGTTGTATATAATGACTCTTTGGGGGATCTTCAGCTAAGTATGGCAAATATGAATCAGCAATCTCAAATTAACATACACTCAGAACTACTTAATGACGGTGTCAATATTATGACCAGTGATGGTTTTTATAACTATGAAACAAAACAAATAGACTATGTACTTAACACCAAAAATTTTCCTGCAAGATTATTACAACCCTTTTTGGACGGAAGTTTAAATAGCTTAGATGGCGATATGGCTATCTCCGCTCATTGCTATGGACCAATAAAAAAAGCACAATACACAATTATGGTTGATTTTCATGACACTAAATTTACAGTTGATTACACCAATGTCCCTTACAAAATAAATGGAGAAGTAGAATTAAATTCAAGTGAAATTAGGCTTAATTATTTTACAATTTCTGACAAAAAAAACAGCATGACCAATTGCATTGGTAGCATAACACACAATAATTTTAGTGATTTTTATCTCAATATGCAATTGGAAGACTTACAAAATTTCCATGTCCTAAATACAAATCAAACAAGTCAGGAGCTTTTTTATGGCAAGGCTTATTTGGATGGTTCAGTAAATATTGTAGGACCTGTAGAGGACATACGGGTAATTATTGAAGCGAAAACAAGAAAATCAACGCATATTTATCTGCCTTTGGGCAAAAAAAGTCAAAATAAAATTGCTTCTTATATTCAATTTGGACATCCAAAAAGTCAAAAAGACAGTACAAAAAATAAGCTAAACAAATCACAAAATTTTGAAATCGAGATGGAATTGGATATCACCAAAGACGCATCTTTTACCTTATTGTTTGACAAAAATCAAGGAGACAGTATGTATGCTAAAGCCAAAGGAGATATCAAGATAAAGGCAGACGAACAAAGTAATTTAAGTGTATTTGGAAAATTAGATGTTGAGGAAGGTATTTATCGTTTTTCCAGCTATGATATTATAAAAAAAGACTTTAAGATTGACCCTTCCAGTAGTATTACATTTGACGGAAATCCATTTAGAGCAAAAATTGATATGTTGGCAGTTAAGCGAGAGTCAACCTCGCCAAAGCCATTGTTCATAGAAGAAAGCACTTATATAGGCAATATACCTGTTGATGTAATGCTAAAAATTAGAGGTTTTTTGGACGCCTTTGATGTTCAGTTTGATTTAAGTTACCCAACTTTAAATATGCAAAGTCAATCAACAGATTTAATTAATGTCTTAGACGAATTAACAGTTTATCCAGAAGAGATTAAGCGACAAGCCGTTGCTTTACTTGTTTTAGGGACATTTATACCTCCTTTGTATAAACAAAATCCATCAGAAAGCATACGTTTAAGTTCTGCGGTCAACAATAGTTTAGGCGAATTTATTTCTAGCCAAGCGAGTAAACTATTTGGTCAGATAAATCCTAAATGGGACTTCAATATCAACTACAATGCAGAAAATCAAGTGGCACAAAGAGAGGTTATACTATCTGTCAAAAGAAAATTTCTTAGAGACCGACTCGCATTAGGTGGTAGCTACGATGCGGCAAATAGTAAAAATAGTACCTACAAAATAAATCTCCAATATGATATAACTAAAGATGGAAATGTAAAATTCGTTGGATTTAATAAACAAGCCAACGACCCCAATATTGGAATGGAACAAAATATGAATACAACAGGTGTAGGGATATTATTTAGAAAATCTTTTGATAAATTTATCCAAAGAAAATCTGTAAAATTGGAAGCCCATTAGACTAGGATTAAAAATCAAACTTATGAGCAACTCACCAAAAATCGATTTTTTACCAATAAATGGCACAGATCACATTGAGTTTTATGTTGGCAACGCAAAGCAATCTGCCTATTATTATCAAAATGCTTGGGGTTATGAACTCATTGCCTATGCAGGGCCAGAAACTGGTATTTCTGATAAAGCAAGTTATGTTCTAAAGCAGGAAAAAATTATACTTGTTTTAAGCACATCATTGCATGAAAATACAGATATTTCACTTCACCATCAAAAACACGGGGATGGTGTAAAATACTATGCCCTTTGGGTGGATGATGCAAAAAAAGCCTTTGAGGAGACCACTAAGAGGGGTGCAAAACCAGCTCAAGAACCCTATACAACAAAAGATGAAAATGGAGAAGTTGTGATATCCGCAATTCACACGTATGGAGATACTGTTCACAAATTTGTAGAACGAAAAAATTATAACGGTTACTTCCTCCCTGGTTTTCAAAAACCAACATTCAAAATAAAAAACCATCCAATTGGTTTAAAACATGTTGATCATTGCGTTGGCAATGTAGAATTAGGGAAAATGAATGAGTGGGTAAAATTTTATGAAGATGTTTTGGGTTTTTCGCTTTTAGTCACCTTCGATGATAAAGATATAAGCACAGAATACACCTCATTAATGAGTAAAGTTGTATCCAATGGGTCAGGATATATAAAATTCCCAATCAACGAACCCGCAGAAGGAAAGAAAAAAAGTCAAATTGAGGAATATATACAATTTTATAATGGAGCAGGTGTTCAACACCTTGCATTGGCCACAGATGATATTATTCATACCGTGACAGAATTAAGAAAGAGAGGCGTTGAATTTTTACATGTTCCAGATAATTATTACGAAACAGTTTTAGATAGGGTGGGCGAAATAGATGAAAGCATAAGCTTTTTAAAGGACTTGAATATTCTAATTGATAGAGATGAAGAAGGTTATTTATTACAAATTTTTACCAAACCAGTAGAAGATCGTCCAACTTTATTCTACGAAATTATACAAAGAAAAGGTGCTAAATCCTTTGGTAAAGGCAACTTTAAAGCACTTTTTGAAGCGATAGAAAGAGAACAAGCACGAAGAGGAAATTTATAATTTCACTACTTTTTTACTTTTGCCAATCTGCAAGACATCATAATGGGTTCTTCACCAAACAATAATAAAAAATACCCTTCCTTGGGAAAGCTAAATCTACCTGAAATTGAAAAGGAAATTTTAAGCTTTTGGAAAGAGCAAAAAATATTTGAAAAAAGTATTGAAAATCGTCAAAATGCAGAACCGTGGGTTTTTTTTGAAGGACCACCAAGTGCAAATGGAATGCCGGGAATTCACCATGTTATGTCTAGAACTATCAAAGATATTTTTGGTAGATATATGACGCTAAATGGAAAATTGGTTGAGAGAAAAGGAGGTTGGGATACACACGGCTTACCAGTAGAACTTCAGGTAGAAAAAAAGCTAGGAATTACCAAAGAAGATATTGGCACAAAAATTAGCATTGAAGAATACAACAATGCGTGTAGAGAAGATGTGCTGAAGTACAAAGATGTTTGGGATGAACTTACTGAACGGATTGGTTTTTGGCTAGATTTAGACAAACCTTATATTACCTACACAAACGAATATATTGAAACAATTTGGTATCTGCTTAAACAACTTTTTGAAAAAGGATATTTATATAAAGGATACACAATCCAACCTTATTCACCTGCAGCAGGTACTGGTCTCAGCTCCCACGAATTAAATCAGCCTGGTTGTTACAGAGATGTAAAAGATACCTCTGTAATCGCACAATTCTTGCTAACGGAAAATCAACAAAAAATAAAGCTATTTGGAGACAAAAAGGTGTTTGCCCTCGCCTGGACAACTACACCTTGGACTTTGCCCAGTAATACCGCTCTTACAATTGGTGGGAAAATTAATTATGCTTTGGTAAAAACAGTAAACCCTTACGTAAATGAAAAAATAAATGTTTTGATAGCTGAAGACTTATTGCCAAAATATTTTGAATTGGTGGATAAACTCTCTTCAGAAAAAACTAAGAAGTTGCAAGGCATTGTGTTACAAAAAATAAAAGGAATTGAATTAATTGGACTTCAATACCAGCAGCTAATGCCATTTGCTACTCCGTATGAAACACCCGAGAATGCGTTTCAAATAATCTCTGGAGATTTTGTTACGACCTCTGACGGAACCGGTATTGTACATACTGCACCTACATTTGGTGCTGACGATGCAAGGGTTGCAAAATTGGCGGGTGTTCCACCAATGCTAGTGAAAAATCAACAAGATGAACTTATTCCTTTGGTCGACAAAAAAGGTAAGTTTATTGAGGGTTTAGGTTTCTTATCAAATAAATATGTTAAGAATGAGTTTTATACCCAAACTCCTCCTGAAAAAAGCGTGGATGTGGAAATTGCAATTTATCTTAAAGAAAAGGGATTAGCTTTTAAGGTAGAAAAATATGTACATAGCTACCCTCACTGTTGGCGAACTGACAAACCAGTTTTATACTACCCCTTGGAAAGCTGGTTTGTTAAAACAACCGCAGTAAAACAAAAGCTGATTGCAAATAATCAAAAAATCAATTGGAAGCCCAAAACTACAGGAGAAGGGAGATTTGGTCATTGGCTACAAAATTTGGTAGACTGGAATCTTTCAAGAAGTAGATATTGGGGAACACCTCTACCAATATGGCGAACAGAAGATGGAAAACAAAGCAAATGCATAGGGTCAATTAGCGAACTTAGCAAAGAAATAGATAAGTCAATAGAGGCAGGATTTATGGTTAAAAACCCTTGTACAAATGCAAATTTTGATTTGCACAGACCCTTTATAGACCACATAACTTTGGCATCAGAAGATGGACTCAGAATGCACAGAGAACCAGACTTGATCGATGTTTGGTTTGACTCAGGCGCAATGCCATATGCTCAATGGCACTACCCCTTTGATAACAAAGAAAAAATTCAAAAAAATATAGCTTTTCCTGCTGACTTCATTGCAGAAGGTGTAGATCAAACAAGAGGTTGGTTTTTTACCCTACACGCCATATCTACCTTGTTATTTGATCAAGTGGCATTCAAAAATGTAATTGCCAATGGTTTGGTGTTAGACAAAAATGGTAACAAAATGAGCAAGCGCTTAGGCAATGCTGTTGACCCTTTTCAAACCATTGAAAAATATGGTGCTGACGCAGTAAGGTGGTATATGGTAAATAACTCACCTCCTTGGGACAATCTAAAATTTGATCTAAAAGGCGTGGAAGAAACTTTACGTAAGTTGTTCGGAACATTACACAATACCTACTCATTTTTTGAATTATATGCCAATATTGACGGCTTTGACCACAGCGCAAAACATATTTCAAAAAAGAATAGAGATACACTTGATCAGTGGATTTTATCATTGCTTAATACCTTAATTGAAGAGGTAATGGTTCATATGGAAAATTATGATATCACCAATAGTACAAGAGCTATTCAAAAATTTGTAATTGATGACTTAAGTAATTGGTATATCAGACTAAGTAGAAGAAAATTTTGGAAAGGTGAGTTTGGAGATGAAAAGATAGCAGCATTCCAAACACTGCATGAGTGTCTGGAAAAAGTATGTATGCTAATGTCTAGTTTTAGCCCGTTCTACAGTGATTATTTGTACATGGCTTTAACAAGAAATAAAAATAGTGTACATCTACAAAATTTTCCTAAGTGCCAACTAGATATTATTAATAAAGATCTTGAAACCAAGATGGCGTTGGCTCAAATTTACAGTTCAATGGTTTTGGGTATCAGAAAAAAAGAAAAAATAAAAGTTCGTCAACCGCTTGCCAAAATCATGATACCCGTTGCAGATAAAAAAACCAAAGAGTTACTTCTGGATGTAGAGGGAATTATTAGGGCAGAAACCAATACAAAAGAGGTTCAAGTAGTAGATTTTCAGGAAGCTATTTTTGAGCAAATTGCCAAGCCAAACTTCAAAAAATTAGGTCCTAAAGTTGGTAAAAATATGAAGTTTGTTGCGCAAAAAATCCAAGAATGGGAGAGAGAGGACATAAATAAATTTAATAAAGAAGGTAAGGCGAGCGTTCAACTAGGAGACGAAGAAATTGAAATTTCAAGTGATGACGTTGAAATTGTTGTGAAAGATATTCATGGTTGGAAAACAGAAAGCACTGGCTCACATACCGTAGCTTTAGATATACATATCACTGAGAACTTAAGAAAAGAAGGAGATGCTCGAGAATTCGTCAATAAAATACAGAATTTAAGAAAGGAAATAGGATTGGATGTTACCGATAAAATTGACATAAAATTTGATACAAACGAATCACTTGCTTTAGCAATAAATGAATTTATTGATTATATTAGTTTAGAAGTTTTGGCGAATTCAATTTCACAAAGCTTTCATAAAATTGAAAGTATAGAATTGGAGGTGAATGGCCAAAGCATTAATGTAGATATTCAAAAAAATAAATAGTATGGCAGAAATTAAAAAGCGATACAAAGACGAAGAATTAGAAGAATTTAAGTCGATAATCCTAAAGAAAAGAACTAGGGCAGTAGAAGAACTGGCTTATCTAACAGAAACGATGCGTTCTCAAAATGAGGATGGTAGTTATGGCGAAACAGGGTCGTACCAAACCCTTGAAGGCGGTTCTTCATCTTTACAAAAAGAAAGTATCAGTCAGTTGGCTGCGCGGCAACAAAAATTTATCCAAAACTTGGATGCTGCATTAATTCGGATAGAAAATAAATCTTACGGGGTTTGTTCTGTAACGGGAAAATTAATTGCTAAAGAAAGACTTCAGGCAGTTCCACACACCACCAAAAGCATCGAGGCTAAGAAAAAACAATACATAGGTAAACTAAGTTAAACTTGAAAAATTCTAAACCTCTTTACTATCATTTACTTCCATTCATTTTGGTACTTTTTGTGCTGTCTTTAGACCAATATTTAAAATTTTGGGTGAAGATGAATATGTTTATAGGAAGTTCTAGCGAAATTGTCGTCTTTAAAAACTGGTTTATCCTTCACTTTACAGAAAATAATGGTATGGCTTTCGGAATAGGTTTAGGAGGTGAGCTTGGTAAATATTTGTTGACATTGTTTCGAATTTTAGCGGTGGGCGCCATTACATGGTATATTATTTCACTAAAAAGAAAAAATGCATCATTTGGCTTTATTATGGTTCTGAGTCTAATTTTGGCTGGGGCCATTGGAAATATCCTAGACAGTACTTTTTATGGCGTAATATTTAGTCAAAGTACACCTTTTAACAAATCTTTGCTTATGCCTGAGACGGGAGGATATTCAGCATGGTTTCAAGGCAAAGTGGTAGATATGCTTTATTTTCCGTTAATTGAAACCTATTGGCCGCATTGGGTACCTGTCATTGGTGGGAATTCTTTTGTATTTTTTAGACCAGTATTCAACCTAGCGGATTCCGCAATATCCATTGGTGTTTTTTCAATTTTGCTATTTTACAGAAAACATTTCTAATCTACTTTTTTTCTTCCACATCTTTTGATGTGTCTTGGCCTCTCTCAGCTTTTATAAGTGGTTTAAAAATAAAATAGCACCCAATCAAAACAATCAGCGGGATAATAATCTCTGAGGCAATCAAAAGTGTTTTGAAAGTTTTTATACTTTCTTCTGTGTCTACTTTATCAAGGAATATCATCATTCTCAGAATAACTATCAGGTTCAGATTTGGCTGGAGATCTTAGAACTTTTAAAAAAAAATAGGTAGTAAGTACAATTACAGTTAACTGCACTACCACCATCAATATTAATGCTTCCTTACTCATTTGACTATTTTAGTTTTGATCTTTGTTTTTGTGCTTGATGTACCAAAAAACATATGCCTGCAAACAATGAAATCAGAAGAACTCTAGACATATCTATAAAAAATAATTTACTTGGTTGTCCATTTACAAACCAACTTTTGTTTGTTTCCCCGACGTGTAATATTTTCCCAATAATACTTTGAGAACTTAGCTTATAATTCCCATTGAAAATGCTTGACCAATCGCCACCTTCTGGTGTAATTAGAGAAGCCAAAAAAATGACAAGGATAAAAGCGGGTGTGATATATTTAATAACAAATTTAAATACAAAAGGTACTTTCATATCTGCACCAGATGTTATTTCTTCCCAACCCTTATCAATACCAAAAACCCATGCAAATAGTATGATTTCTGCGAGCGCAAAAACTACAAGACTTACTGTCCCTGTCCAATAGTCATACTCGTCAAAAACACCATACTCAAAAAATAAAATTGTTGGCAATGCCATTAACAAAACCAAAAGACCTAGAGTCCAGGCGGATTTATTCCTACTCCATTTAAATTCATCTTGCATAAAGCCCATCCAAGGAGTTCCCATGGCCAAAGAAGAGGTAATCCCAGCAATAAATAATAAGCCAAACCAAGCTACTCCAGCCATAACTGCTAGTGCTGGTCCCCATTGATCAAATAAAAATGGCATGGTCTTGAAAGCCATCATGAATCCGGCATTTTCAACTACCCAATCCAATCCCAAATAACCAACTGCAATGGGAACAACTACTGAAGCACCCAATACAATTTCAACAAATCCATTCATCCATCCTGCAGTCATGGCATTTAAAGCAATATCATCTCGTTTCCTAAGGTAGCTGCTATAACAATGTATAGTTCCCATACCTACAGAAAGCGTAAAAAATATTTGTCCAGCGGCTTCCAGCCAAACTGTTGGATTAAACAAACTTTTTGCATCAGGCTTCCAAAGGAAATTTAGTCCAATATGTGAGTTGCAATCAGCACATTTCCCAGTAGCACCTAAAGAAATCGACATAATTGCTAGAAAAACACCAAAAATAATTAAGAGCGGCATAGCAACCTTGGCTACTTTTTCAATGCCATTACTTAGTCCTCTTGATAGAATATAAATATTAATTCCTAGCGTGACAATGAAAGCCAATAAACCCCAAGTTGGTAAATTAATCCCCCCCGAAATATTTACATAATGATCAAACATTTCTCCAACTTGATTGAGAGGAACGCCAAGAAAATCACCTTTTAACGATTTGATGGTATAGCTTAGGGTCCAAGATTCGATGTAGGTATAATAACTAATAACGCCAACATTGGTAAAAATTCCAAAAACACCAAAATACTTCCAAAAGCGTTTTTTTGTCATATTGTCAAGAATAAAAGGAGTTGAATGGTCTCCATAGCGACCGCCAAATCTACCCATACTCCATTCTACCCAAAGTAATGGGATCCCCATGAGCAAAAAAGAAACCAAATAAGGAATGATGAATGTGCCACCTCCATTCTGAACAGCTTTTACCGGAAATCTTAAAAAGTTACCAAGTCCCACGGCATTGCCTGCCATGGCTAAGATTAATCCCACACGAGATCCCCAACCTTCGTTTGTTTTCGACATAGTCTGTCTTAAACGTGCAAGATGTAAATTACCTAAGAGTTATCCAAATGATAGGGAAACAATATACAAAAGTGTTCTTATTATTTCCCCCTTCCTTGAATCATTATCAAAACAGTATATATAAGTATTTTGAAGTCTAAAACAAGACTCATATTTTCAAGATATAATAGATCAAATTTTAGTCTTTCTACCATTTCATTTACGTTTTCCGCATAGCCATATTTCACTTGACCCCAACTGGTGATACCTGGTTTAACTCTCTGTACTCTTATGTATTCAGGTGCTTTTTGTAAAATTTTATCAATCCAATATTGACGTTCAGGTCTTGGCCCAACGAGGCTCATATTGCCGAGCAAAACGTTGTAAAACTGTGGTAATTCATCCAATCTGGTTTTACGTAGTATTTTCCCGATTTTGGTTATCCTAGGATCGTCATCACTTGATAGTTTAGGCACTCCATTTTCTGCGTCTTTTTTCATAGATCTAAACTTATATATAATGAACGGTTTTCCGTTTTTTCCAATTCTCTCTTGCTTGAACAAAGCAGGACCCTTAGAACCAAGTTTAACTAAAATTGATAGAATAAGCAATAGTGGACTTAAGGCGATAAGTGCAAGTGAGGAAAAAATTATATCCAACGCTCTTTTTAGGCTGGCTTGCCAAGCTGGCATTAATTCAGTTTTTATTTCAATCAGTACTGCACCTAATACGCTTCCCATTTTTACAGCGCCTCGAACAATATCATACATATCTGGAATAATTTTTATCAAGACTTGGTCACTCCCTATGGTGTTCAATATCCCATTTATTTTATGATGTTCATTAGATTCTATAGCTATAATCGCCTCTTCTATTTTATGGGTTTGAATGATGTCTTTAAGATGACTTAAATCTCCAAGTTTTTCCAGGTGAGCAGCCATCAAGCTGTCTTCTTCTCCATTGATGGTAATATAACCAAGAAATAAATGTCCATCAGAAATTTTTGCCTTTGATAATTCTAAGTATAAGTCAACCGCTTTTTGATTACCTCCAATTATGAGTGTTGGAAATCCTATTTTTCTATTTTTTATTTGGTTGCTGTAACGAGTAGATAAAGAAAAGCGAAATAAAGCAGAAACACCAAAGTGGATGAAGAATAAACTAGATAGAGATCTATAGTAAGCTTTGTAATTAGCAACACTATCGTTGAGCAAAATGCCAAAAAACAAAATAATACTGCCAAGTAAGGTGATATTTAATATTCTGAAAAATTCTTTCAATCTAGATTTTCGGACAGGACTTTTGTACAGACCATAAAGCTGAAATGCTGCAAG
>CENJ01074335.1_pt1 | contig 23509 bp, 23 predicted proteins | sample 356161 | NCBI WGS metagenome assembly CENJ01 (sample SAMEA2619531, study PRJEB7988) | marine metagenome | biome: marine biome (ENVO:00000447); feature: surface water layer (ENVO:00002042); material: "saline water (ENVO:00002010), including plankton (ENVO:xxxxxxxx)" | depth 5 m
ATTAACAGTCAGCTGCTCTACCAACTGAGCTAAGGCGGAGTAGTCATGTCGTCCGAGATCCGGCACCTCGGAGAGACCGCCATTCTAGTGGCTCTTGCCCCAAATGCAAGACTCTCTCAACGCACACCCCACCTAGTTTTGGGGCCGGAGGAAGCGCCTGGTCAGGTCCAGATCGGCGCCCTTGGCACGGACCTGAATGTTCACCGTCAGGCGATCTGTCGACACCAGCCGATAGCGTTCCAGCACGGTAATGCCGTCGGTCCGCGATTGAATCACCAGGTCCCGGTCCTGCCAGCCGGCGTCAACCCGCCATAGCCCACGCTCGCGCTGGCCCCAGCTGATATCACGGTAAACCCCAGGGTCATACCGAATACCCATGGAATCACGCGCTTGCTCGATGAGTAGGCGTTCTGCCTGGATCACGTGGAAATCGTGGGTGATGAAGGCCATAGCGGCCAAGGGGCCGCCACCCGCCTGCACTTTAGGACGGATCACCCGGGTACCGTCTTTCGGCGGTTCGCCGGTAGGCTGGTAACGTCGTGGTTCAGCACTCTCCAAGCCAGGCTCGACGATCCAGGGACCATCGAGGATCACGGTCGATGAGGGCTGCTGGTCCAAATTTATGCCGCCGCAGCCCCATAGCGCGGCAACCGAAATGGCGAGGACGAATCGGCACCCTAACTTGCTTAGGATGCCATCAGAATCGGCAGCTATCGCGCCTCGTGCCATGGGATGCCCACCATTTTTTGATTGATATTAGCGTACCCCTACCCCCGCGCAAAAAGAAGGGTGGGTGCCGGCCATAAGGCCCTGACCCAGGGTCAGAGCATCGGATAGCGACACACTAGCGGGGCTGCGGTGGGCTGAGCCGAATGCGCTCTTTGTTGCGTGCCAGAATGCTCGGACCGATCCCCCGCACCTCTGTCAGTTCATCCACCGAGCGAAAGGGGCCTCCCTGTTCTCGGAAATCAACGATAGCCTGGGCTTTGCGCTGGCCAATGCCATTCAGCGCCTGAGCGATTTCCTCGGCGCTGGCGGTATTGATGTCTACGCTCGTGGCTTGGGGCTGAATGCTCTCTTCGGCCTCAAGCGCGGGACTCAGCAGCAGAGTGCTGGTAGTTAGAACCAGCAGGCATAGGGTGAGCCAACCCTGGGTTAGTGCGGTAGGCCAGGCCGGGAGGACGGGGATAGGCTCTAGCTTCGGGATGATAGTCAACATAGCGGACTCCTGTTATCGAGTTCCGCTAGCCTAAGGCCCTGGTTGCGATCTTCGGGGCAGCCCTGTCTCAAGCGGGCGTCAGCCTAGGGCCCGGCCTTGTCGGCGTCTTCCTTCAGTCTCAAGATTTCTGATTCTAGACGAGCAACTTCCGAGCGCTGCTGGCGCAAACGTATGCGTAGGGGAATAGTCCGCAGCAGGTTATAGGACCATCCCAGAATGATTCCGCTGACCAGGGCCATCAGCATCCACCAAAAAATGCTCAAGGTGAAAGGGGTCTGCCAGTCAATGAAGGTCAGGGCCACCTGCTCTTGATTGACCGCCAGGGCCGCTAGGGCGAAGCCAACCAGCGCCGTGATCACCATGAGTAGCCTTTTTAACCAAGCCATACCTCAGCCTGCCCCTTGCTGTCCTCGTCCTTAACTAAACCCTTTGATCACTGCTGCCCTGGACCGTTTCACCGCCCTCGCCTGCCGTTTGCTCCGCTTCCCTTACCGCTAGGGCCTGCTGCAGCGCCTGGTTGACCCGGTCTCGCAGCTCCTTACCAGGCTTGAAGTGAGGGACGTGTTTTCCCGCCAAGCCCACGGATTCTCCCGTCTTGGGGTTGCGGCCAATCCTTGGTGCCCGATAGTGCAGGGAAAAGCTGCCGAAGCCGCGTATCTCTATACGGTCGCCGCCAGCAAGCGCTCGAGCCATCTGCTCAAGAATGGTCTTTACCGCTAACTCCACATCCTTGGACGTCAGCTGCAGGCCCTGAGTACGGGCCTGAGCATCCACCAAACGCTCTATAAGCTCTGACTTGGTCATACTGGTGTCAGCCATCCTACACGCTGCTCATTGCTAACCTAGGACCGCGCCTAGTCCTCGTCTGAGCCCTGCTGCATTTGAGCCTTGATCAAATCACCCAACGTCGCGGGACCGCCGCGATCCGTCTCCTGCTTCTGGTGATCCTTGACCGCCTGACGCTCTTCCTCAATATCCTTGGCCTTGATCGAAAGGCCAATGGCGCGATTCTTGCGGTCGATATTGACAATCTTCACTTCGATCTCATCGCCCTCTTTCAGGACGTTACGCGCGTCTTCAACTCGCTCAATGCTGATCTCAGCGGCCTTAAGAACGCCAATCACCTCTTCCGCCAGCTCTAGGCTCGCTTCCTTAGGCTGAACCTCGACCACCTTACCGGTCACCAAGGCACCCCGATCATGCTCGTTGATGAAGTCTGAGAAGGGGTCTTTCTCGAGCTGCTTGATGCCCAGCGAAATCCTTTCTCGCTCTGGATCAACGCTGAGAATGATGGTCTCGATCTGCTCGCCCTTGGAGTAACGTCGCACGGCAGTTTCCCCCGGCTCGTTCCAGGAGATATCGGAAAGGTGGACCAAACCGTCGATCCCACCTTGCAGGCCGATGAAGATTCCGAAGTCGGTAATGGACTTGATGTTGCCCACGATGGTGTCGCTCTTGGCGTGGGCCACGCTGAATTCCTCCCAGGGATTGGGACGACACTGCTTGATACCCAGCGAGATGCGCCGGCGATCTTCATCAATGTCCAGCACCATGACTTCTGTCTCATCCCCCACGGAAACCACTTTGGAGGGGTGAATGTTCTTATTGGTCCAGTCCATTTCCGATACGTGGACGAGCCCCTCAACACCTTCCTCGATCTCCGCAAAGCAACCGTAGTCCGTTAGGTTGGTGATGGTGGCCATCACCCGAGCACCCTCGGGGTAGCGGCGGATAATGTTAGCCCATGGATCGTCGCCTAGCTGCTTGATGCCCAGGCTGACGCGGTTCTTTTCTCGGTCGAACTTGAGAATGCGAACATTCACCTCGTCGCCTACGTTCACCATCTCGCTCGGATGGCGAATCCGCTTCCAGGCCATGTCGGTGATGTGCAGTAGACCGTCTACGCCGCCAAGATCAACAAAGGCGCCATAGTCGGTCAGATTCTTAACGATGCCCTTAACGTCTTGGCCTTCCTGCATGGACGCCAGCAGTTCCTCACGCTCATGGCTATTTTCTTCTTCGAGCACCGCGCGGCGCGATACCACCACGTTATTGCGCTTCTGGTCGAGCTTGATCACTTTAAATTCAAGGGGCTTGCCTTCCAGGTGCGCGGTCTCGCGCAGCGGCCGTATATCAATGAGCGATCCTGGCAGGAATGCTCGGATGTCGTTCACATCCACCGTAAAGCCACCCTTCACCTTGCCGTTGATGATGCCGGTAACAACCTCACTCTTCTCGCTGGCTTCTTCTAAGCGCTCCCAGGACTCAGCGCGGCGCGCCTTCTCTCGAGACAGGCGGGTTTCGCCAAAACCATCGTCAACAACTTCCATGGCGACTTTCACTTGGTCGCCGATGGTTAGGGTGCATTCACCCTCTTCGTTCAAAAATTGGTTCTTGGGGATCACGCCCTCTGATTTGAGGCCGGCGTGGACAACGACCCAGTCGTCGTCGATGTCGACTACGGTTCCGGTGACAATGGACCCGGGCGACATTTCAATGGTTTGTAGGCTTTCTTCGAATAGGTCGGCAAATGATTCGCTCATATTCTTGTTTGCCGGACAGCGGGGGGCGTTGTGTGAGCCTGCCGTGTCGGCGAAACTCTCCGTGGTTAGTTACTGTTTACGCAGCTGCCTCATGCGCCAAAGCCTGGTGTCAAGAAACGCTTCATCAACCTGACCCACCCTCTGGGTAGATGGCCTGACGTTTCTCAACCCCTGCTCGCAACTTCCGCCATGACCTGGTCAAACACCTCGTCGATAGACAGGCTTGTGCTATCGATGATCACCGCATCGTTCGCCGGCTTCATTGGGGCAACCGCACGTTCTCTATCTCTCGCATCTCGCTCTTGGATCTGCTCAAGAAGGCCGCGCAAACTAACACTCAAACCTTTGCTTTTCAACTGGTTATAGCGTCGGTTAGCCCGAGCTTCCGCCGAGGCGTCAAGAAAAATTTTTACCCTCGCTTCGGGAAATACGACGGTCCCCATATCCCGTCCATCTGCAACCAGGCCGGGGGGGCGGGCAAAATCTCGCTGCATAGACAGGATAGCCTGGCGAACCTCGGGTATGGCGGCCACGATGGACGCCCTGGTGCCGGCATCCTCGGTACGTATAGCCAGGCTTAGGTCCGCGCCGTCAACCAAGACGCCATCCTCCGTAAACACCACGGCCAGACCTTGGCACAGCGTTACCAGGCCGTGCTCATCCTCCACAGGCACCTGGCGGCGCTCGCTGACCACCGCGAGAATACGGTACAGCGCACCTGAATCTAGCAGATGCCAGCCCAGGGCGCTGGCCACCTGCGCCGCGATAGTGCCCTTTCCGGACCCGCCAGGGCCATCAATGGTCAACACCGGGACGTCAGTCGTGCTTGGCATAGGTCTCACGCCTTCCAGCCGCCTCGGCAATGATGGCCAGTCCCGACGCCCTATCATCTTGCTCAATGGCCTGAGCCAGCGCGTCGATTTGCTCACCAAAACCGCTGAGGGCGGCTAGCAGAGGTGCTTTGTTCAGGGCAAAGATGCGCCACCACAGTTCAGGGTTGGCCTCTGCGATCCGCGTAAAATCTCGAAAACCACCGCCAGTGAGGGGCAGGTGGTCTGCTTCAACCTGCTGCATATAGGCGAAGGCAAGCAGGTGCGGCAGGTGGCTAGTCAAAGCCAGGGCCTCGTCGTGGGCTTGGGCCGTCATCTCCAGCACCGATGCGCCCAGAGCCTCCCAAAACTCGATAACCTGGCTTTTCACCAATGTATCCGTCTCGGCTCCGGGCGTCACCACCACCGTCGCCGCGTTAAATAAGTCCTCTGTTGCCGCCTCAGGGCCGCTCTTTTCTGACCCGCTGATTGGGTGACAGGGCACGAACCTTGGGAAGCGTTGCTGGTGCTCATCGAGCACCTGGACAATGGGGGCCTTGACGCTGGCCACATCGATCACCGTGGCCGGGTGCTCGGCCAGGTCGATAACCCATTGAGCAATTTGATCGCTTGGCGTGCAAAGGGCGATCAGGTCAGCGTTGTCGGGGATGTGCGCTTCGATGCGATCCACCAACCCATTATCCAGCGCCCAACGTGCCGACGCCGCATTGGACTCGACACCGATGATCTCCGTGGCCAGGTTGCGGGTCCGCAGCGCCCGGGCAAGAGAGCCCCCAATCAGACCGACACCGACAATCACTGTTGTAGGATTGTGCATATTCTTGATCGCCCGACGTTTACCCTAGGCCGATGGACCCAGGGTGCTCCGGACTGCAGTTTTCAAAAACCGGCTCATTGGTTCGCCACGGCTCGGGGGTAGGACCCCAAGGGTCGAACCTCCAGCGCGAGGTCGCCGATGGCCTCAATCACCGCCTGGGCGTTGGCCTGGCTCTGGTGACCGTCAAAGTCGATAAAGAAGACATAGGACCAATTACCGGAGCGGGCTGGCCTGGTTTCAATACGGCTCAGGCTAATGTCATACCGCTGAAAGGGCTCAAGTATTCGCAGTAACGCACCGGGCTCGTTTTTCACCGATACAAGAATTGAGGTTTTGTCCTGACCGCTGGGGCCAACCACCTGACGACCAATAACTAAGAATCGCGTTTTGTTGTCCGGGTTATCCTCGATGCTGGTGGACAACAGACGCAGCCCGTAGCGCTCTGCGGCCATCTCGCCAGCAATAGCCGCCACCTCTGGCTGGGCCTGCGCCTGCTTAGCTGCTTCAGCATTACTGGCCACAGCGATTCTGGGGACCCCCGGATAGTGCTGATCCAGCCAGCCCCGGCACTGGGCCAAGCTCTGGGCATGAGAAAGAATCTGAGCCACCGGCGCCTGTTCCTGGGCTGAGGGCGATCGCATCAGCGCATGGTGTATGGGTAATTCCACCTCGGCACAAATTAGCAGCCGGGTGCTCAAAAAGCAGTCTAAGGTGTGGTTGACCATGCCCTCGGTGGAATTCTCAACGGGCACCACCCCGTAATTGGCCGCTCCGGATTCCACCTCGCGGAAGACCTCATCAATCGAAGCCATGGCCGACGTATTCATAAAGTGGCCGAACTGCTTGATGGTCGCGGCTTCGGTGTAGGTGCCTTCAGGCCCGAAGTAGGCCACGGTGACGGGCTGCTCCATGCTCAGGCAGCAGGAGGTGATTTCCCGAAACAAACTGGCGATATTCGAATCAGACATGGGACCCTGATTGAGCGCCGTGAGTTTTGCAATGATTTGAGCAACCCGTTCGGGACGATAAAAAATAGCCTCTTCGTCATCCCGCTCATGCTGAGGGTTAAGGCGCTGTTTGATTTCACCAACGTCCAGCGCGCACTGCGCCCTTTCGTTGAGCAAGGTCAGCAGCTGTTCGTCTATGGCATCGATGCGTTCCCGCAGCGGCCTCAGGGCATCATCATCCGCGCTCATTTTCAAATTCGCTCATAAAGCTCACCAGGGCCTCTACAGATGCCATCGATACCGCGTTGTAAATGCTTGCTCGCATGCCGCCAACGCTACGATGTCCTTTCAGGTTAAACATACCGCGTTGCTCGGCCTGGCGCAGGAATTCTGCATCCAGCTCTGAATCGGCCAGCGTGAAGGGCACGTTCATAGTCGAGCGCGCCTCGGGCGCAACGGGGGCCGAGTAGAAATTGCTGGCATCAATGGCCTGATAGAGCAGGTCGGCCTTGGCCTGGTTGCGTTGAGCGATGCCCTCTAGGCCGCCATTGGCTTTGATCCACTTGAACACCAAGCCTGCCAGGTACCAACCATAGGTTGGCGGAGTGTTGGACATGGAATCTGCCTCGGCCTGAATCGCGTAATCCAGAAAGGTGGGGGTCTCAACTCTCGCGCTGCCGCAAAGGTCCTTGCGAACAATCACCACGGTGAGGCCTGCAGGCCCAATGTTCTTTTGTGCGCCGGCATAGATCAGACCAAACTGGCTTACATCAACTGGGCGCGACAAAATATCCGAAGACATATCCGCCACCAGCGGCGCACCGCCGCTAGGGAAATCTTTGAACTGGACGCCACCGATGGTTTCATTGGAGCAGACGTGCAGCAGCTTGGCTCCGGCGGTGAGCTGCCAGCTCGCAGGATCGGGGATATGGTCATACCGGGTTTCCGCACTGCTGGCGGCCACGTTGACCTGGCAGTACTTGCCCGCTTCCTTGATCGCCTTCTTCGACCAGGAACCGGTGTCTATGAAATCCATGGTGTCGTCGGGGTGAGTCAGGTTCAAAGGTATCCCTGCAAATTGCCCGGTGGCACCCCCCTGCAGGAACAGCACATGATAGTCATCGGAAATGTGCATAAGCGCCCGCAGGTCTGCCTCAGCCTGGGCGGCGATCTCCACAAAGATTTTGCTGCGATGGCTCATCTCCATCACCGACATTCCGCTGCCCTGAAAATCCAGCATCTCTTCAGCAGCCTGAGCCAGTACCGATTCCGGCAGCGCCGCTGGGCCGGCGGAAAAATTATGGGTTCTGTTCATTTTGGTGCGTACTCCATGCTCTTTTTCTTGTACATCTCACTGCCGTACTGCCCTGTATCCGCGAACCAAAGTTGTCTTAGGCAGAGGCCCCGTCATCAGACCCGGCGTCATCGTCGGCCGTCTCTTGCTCCTCGATCCGACTAACGCTGATCAACTGCTCTTCTCCCTTGAGCGCGATGAGCCTAACACCCTGAGTATTACGCCCTAAAACAGAAACTTCGTCACCCAGCGTGCGCACCAGAGTGCCCAAATTGGAAATCAGCATCAGCTCATCGCCGGAGAAAATCTGCACGGCACCCACCAGCGACCCATTGCGTTCGCTGGTCTGCATAGCGATCACCCCCTGGGCCCCACGCCCGCGCAGCGGGAAATCGCTAATGGGCGTGCGTTTGCCGTAGCCCTGCTCGCTGGCGGTGAGCAAGAAGCCACCGTCATCGGGAATGATGAGGGAAATCACCCGCTGGTCGTTGCCGAGCTTGATGCCGCGAACGCCCTTAGCCGTACGACCCATGGCACGCACATCACTTTCGTTAAATCGCGTTGCCTTGCCCGCACTTGAACAGAGCAATATCTCGCGACCACCGTCGGTAATCGCAGCGCCTACCAAGGTATTCCCCTCCTCCAGGTCCAGGGCGATCAGACCGCTGGGGCGCGGACGAGAAAACTGCTCTAGCGGCGTCTTCTTCACCGTCCCGTTGGCGGTGGCCATAAAGACAAAGTGATCGCTGGCATAGGCTTTGATGGGCAAGACAGTGGTGATCCGTTCGTCCGCCTCCAGCGGCAGCAAATTGATCATGGGACGCCCCTTAGCACCCCGACTTCCCTGAGGAATTTGAAAGACCTTGAGCCAGTAAACCTTACCTTCGTTAGAAAAGCAGAGCAGCGTGTCATGGGAGTTCGCGACCAGCATGTGCTGGACGAAGTCTTCGTCTTTGACCGTGGTGGCTGCCTTACCGCGCCCCCCGCGCCGCTGGGCCTGGTAGGCATCCAGCGGCTGGGTTTTGGCATAGCCCTGATGAGACAGGGTCACCACCAGGTCCTCTTCATTGATCAGATCCTCCACGGACAGATCCTGCTGGCTGCTGACCACCTCAGTGCGACGATCATCGCCATAGCTGTCTCGGACCTCTTCCAGCTCCTCGCGTATCACCGATATCAGTCGCTCATTAGAACCTAAAATATCCAGCAGATCGGCGATCTCATCCAGCACCGATTGATAGTCCTCCATGAGCTTGCTCTGCTCCATGGCGGTGAGCCGGTGCAGGCGTATTTCCAAGATGGCCTGGGCCTGTTCCTCTGAAAGGCGATACAGGGAATCGGTAAAACCAAAGTCTGGGCCTAGCCCCTCTGGACGACAGGCATCACTTCCCACCCGCTCCAGCAGGTCAAATAGCGCTTGGGCTTCAAAACGCTGCTGCATGAGAGCCTGCCGAGCCTCCCCTGCGGACGGAGAGCGCCGGATCAGCTCGATTACCGCGTCGATATTGGCCAGGGCCACCGCCTGCCCCTCCAGAATGTGGGCCCGCTGGCGGGCTCGACGGAGCAGGTATACGGTTCGCCGAGTCACGACCTCCTGCCGATGCTGAAGGAAGGCATCAAGCATCTGCCGCAGGTTAAGCAGTCGTGGCTGGCCTTCCACCAGTGCCACACAGTTGATACCGAAAACAGACTGCAGCTGGGTTTGGCTGTAAAGATTGTTGAGAATCACTTCCCCAGAGTCACCGCGTCGCACCTCAATCACCACGCGCAGACCGTCTTTGTCCGATTCATCTCGCAGCTCGGTAATGCCCTCGATGCGCTTTTCCTTCACCAACTCGGCAATTTTCTCGATCAGCCGGGCCTTGTTGAGCTGAAACGGAATTTCAGTGATGACAATCTTTTCCCGCCCACCCTTGTCCTCCTCCACATGGGCCTTACCCCGCACGTAGATGCGCCCGCGTCCGGTGCGATAGGCCTGCACCACGCCTGCTCGGCCATTGATGATGCCGCCGGTGGGGAAATCCGGTGCCTGGATATGCTCCATCAACCCATCCACCCCAATCTCTCGGTCATCCAGGATGGCCAGGCAGCCATTCACCACTTCAGTGAGGTTATGGGGCGGAATGTTCGTTGCCATGCCCACGGCAATGCCAGAGCTCCCGTTGACCAGCAAGTTGGGGATGCGCGTAGGCAGTACATCGGGCATGGTCAAGGAATCGTCGTAGTTGTTGACGAAGTCCACCGTATCTTTGTCGAGATCCGCCAGCAGCTCGCCGGCGATTTTCGCCATTCGCACTTCGGTATAGCGCATGGCCGCGGGAGGGTCCGCATCAATAGAGCCAAAATTGCCCTGACCGTCCACCAGCAGGTACCGCATAGAGAAGTCTTGAGCCATGCGCACAACGGTGTCGTAAACCGCCGTATCGCCGTGGGGATGGTACTTACCAATCACGTCCCCGACCACTCTGGCCGACTTCACGTAGGGCCGGTTGAAGGTATTGTTCAGCTCGTTCATGGCGAATAAGACGCGCTTATGGACAGGTTTCAATCCATCTCTGACGTCTGGTAAAGCTCGACCAACGATCACGCTCATGGCGTAGTCCATATAGGACTGCCGCAGCTCGTCCTCTATGTTAACGGGTTGGATATCGCGCGAATCGTCGGGTGTTATTTCTGACATAAACAGGCGTTTCTAATCTTCTGAAAAAAGCACGAAATTATAGCATATGGCCCTCGAAAAAGGTGGCCCGGTTGCCCAGCGCCCGGGGGGAAAACAGACGGTTTAATCACGCGCTCCGGGACCGCTATACTCGGGCAATGATACCAAGCGATGCCATCGCCGGCCTGTTCCCCCCGCAATTGAGAGCTAACGCCATGGCGCCACCAGAGAACCAACGGATATGATGGGACCAGACCTTGAACGCCTGGACCCTGACCCCATTGAGTTCCCCAGGCCGTCGCCGTGGATCGGTGCTCCCTTGACCAGGGGAGACGAGGCGTCGGGCGCAGCGCAACCTTGCCCAGGCCGGGTGATGCCTCGTTGGGCCCATACCTTAATCATCAAACCATTAGGAAGACTAAGATGACTGCCACCCAAAACGTGGACCAAGAGGAAATCAGTAAATTCGACGCCCTCGCCCATCGCTGGTGGGACCCTAATGGCGACTTTAAGCCCCTCCATGACATTAACCCCGTCCGCCTCAACTATATTCGCGACATAGGCGCCCTAACCCAGGGGCCTGCCATCGACGTGGGGTGCGGAGGCGGTATTCTCGCCGAATCCATGGCGCGTCTCGGCGTACCCACGACGGGTATCGACATGGCCGAAAAAGCATTGGGCGTCGCCAAACTGCACGCCCTAGAGGCAGGCATTGAATTGAACTATCAGCAATCTACGGCTGAAGAGATGGCGGTCAGGCATCCGGGCGAATTCCGCACGGTGACCTGTCTCGAAATGCTGGAGCATGTCACCCACTATCCGGCTACGGTTCAGGCCTGCGCCGACCTGGCCATGCCCGGTGGGGACCTGTTTTTCTCCACCGTCAACCGTAACCCCAAGGCCTACCTGCTGCTCATCCTCGGCGCCGAGTACGTGCTCAATATCCTGCCCCGAGGCACCCATGAGTACAGCAAGTTCATCAAGCCTTCCGAGCTATCCGCGGCCATCCGCGAAGCGGGACTTGATCTGGTGGAAATCCGCGGCATGCGCTACAACCCGCTGACTCGCCAAGCGGCACTGGTTGAGAATACGGACACGAATTACTTGATTCATGCACGCAAACCCACGACATGACCGAGAACATGTCCCACCTGGACCATTACCCTGAGTTGCTTGACGCCAGCAGCGCCTGGACCCATGACTTCCTGCCGGACGCGCTCAAGGATAAAGCCATCTTGGTAACCGGTGCCGGTGACGGCCTGGGCGCCACCACCGCCAAAACCTATGCCTCCTTCGGCGCCAACGTGATCTTGCTGGGCAAAACCCGCAGCAAACTTGAGCAGGTTTCTGACTGGATCACTCAGCATACGCAAACTTCGCCGGTCATCGTCCCCTGCGACCTGGAGCGCCTCGACGAGGACACCGTGAGCAAACTGGGTGACGCCATCGACGGGGCCTTTTCGCGCCTGGACGGGATCGTCCATCACGCCTCGCGCCTGGGGCCACGTGTTCCCCTGGAGCACTATCCGCCAGAGGCCTGGCAACAGGTTATGCAGATCAACGTCAACGCTGTTTTTATGCTGAATCGGGGACTCTTTGAACTGCTGCACCGAGGCCCGAAAGCCGTCGTCGTTCATACCTCGTCCAGCGTTGGACGTAAGGGCCGGGCCTATTGGGGAGCCTATGCGGCGTCCAAATTCGCCCTTGAAGGGCTGAGCCAAATTCTCGCTGATGAAACCGAGGCCAATGGCCAGATTCAGGTTTTCAGCGTAAATCCTGGTGCAACGCGGACTGCCATGCGCCGGGAAGCCTATCCTCTTGAGGACCCCCTTTCTCTGCCCCTACCCGAGGCGCATATGGAGCTCTTTTTGCTGTTGATGAGCAGTTTAGGCGACAGTCCTGTGCTGACGATCCCTACGGGTCAACAGCTCGATGCCCGCACCTGGCAGCAAGACTTACAGCGGGTGCCCCAGGCCTAGCGCGCACCCAGTTTAGGATAGGGGATCAGGCAAGTTGTCTTTGCCACTCGAGAGCGTTTCAGCCGTTGGTCAGGGCGGCCGGGGCGCGGCAGCTTAAGCATCTTATACAGCGCCCGAAGGTCTGTATCCTGGACAGAGGCCCACTGCCCGACCGTGAGCCAGGACGGCAAAATAACCGGCCCATAGCGGACGCGCTTCAATCGACTGACCGTACAACCCACACTTTCGAATAGCCTGCGCACCTCGCGATTTTTGCCTTCCAGCAACACTACGTGGTACCAAAAATTATTCTCGCTGCCATCGTAATAACGTACATCAGAGAAGCGTAGTCGTTCACCGTCCACCTCAACGCCCTTGGTGAGTTTTACAACGTCCTGGTCTTCCAGCTTGGCGTTAACGCGGACCGCATACTCACGATCAAGCCCGGTAGAGGGGTGCATGAGATGATGGGCTAAACCACCGTCATTGGTCACCAGCAAGAGGCCCGTGGTTTGTACATCCAGGCGGCCCACGCTGATCCACCGACCCTCGCCCAGCTTGGGCAATTTTTCGAAGATAGTGCCTCCGCCCTCGGGATCGCTATGGCTGCAAACAACGCCTGATGCCTTGTTCAGAATCAGTAACTGCGGACTGGTTAAGGCCTGGAGCCGGACAGCGACCCCATCTATGGCAACCTGATCGTGCAGGGTAGCCCGCTGGCCCAGGTGGGCAACCTCACCGTTCACGCTGACCCGTCCAGCAGCAATCCAAGATTCCACCTGCCGACGCGAACCTCGGCCCGCGGCAGCCAAAAGCTTCTGCAGCTTCTCGGATGCAGCACCTACCTCGGCTGCGTTGGGTGGACGACTCATGAGACGCTTTCGTTGGCTGCACCCACGGCCTCTTCCCCAGCAACGCCGTGACCCTCTGGGGCTGCATCTGGGCTCGGGTCGTCGCTACCGCCTGAGGTTTGAACACTGTGCTCGTCTGCTTGTTCTTCTGCTACCAGCACCGGCTCGACCAGGGCCTTGATTTCGGCTAGGGGCGGCAATTCCTCCAATTTGCGCAAATTGAAATAATCCAGAAAGGCCTTGGTAGTGCCATAGAGAGCGGGGCGTCCTGGCGTTTCGCGCTGGCCCACCACACGAATCCATTCTCTCTCGAGCAACACGCGCATAATATTTTGGCTTACCGCAACGCCCCGAACCTGTTCGATATCCCCACGGGTTACGGGCTGCTGGTAGGCGATCAGGGCCAGGGTCTCAAGCAGCGCGCGCGTATAGCGGGGCGGTTTTTCATCCCAGAGTCGGCTAATCCAGGGACTCAGCTCTTGTCGTGTCTGGTACCGATAGCCGCTGGCCACCTGCTCAAGAGTAACCCCGCGACCCTCACAGGCCACCGCCAAGGCGTCTAGGCCAGAGCGAATCTGTTTCTTACCCTCTGCCTCGTCCAGCTCCCCTGCCTGGAACAGCCGAAATATCTGCTCCACGGTGAGCGGCGCCTCGGACGTGAGCAGCGCAGCGTCAATGATGGCCTCGATTTGTTGCTCCCCAAGGGCCTGATCGGTCATTAGCCTTCCTCTCCGCTGGACTCATCACCATAGTGGACTTCACGACCCTGCAGACCCATCTCCTCTGCAACATCATGGCGCTCTCCGGCGCGAACGTGGATCGGCGCAAAGGCCTCGGCCTGCACGAAATCTAGAATGCGCTCACGTACAAGTTCCATGATCGCCAAAAAGGTCAGCACAACCCCCCGTCTGCCCTCAGAGGCGACAAACAGCTCGTGGAAGGCTGTGTACCCGCGAGCGTGCTGAACCCGAGACAGTATCTGACTCATGCGATCTCTCACCGACAGCGCCTCAAACTGGACTTCATGCTGAACGTTCAGTTCCGCTCGCCGAAGCACCTGGGCCAAGGCCATGAGGACCTCCCGCAAGTCAACGTCAGGCTCTGCATGCTGTCTAACTATCGTTGGTTTGGCGGCGGCAACACCGTGTATTTCTCTCTCCATCCGAGGCAGTTCATCAAGACCCTCAGAAGCTGCCTTGATTTGCTCGTATTCCTGAAGCCGGCGGATCAATTCAGACCTGGGGTCGTCCTCCTCTTCCTCGCCGCCAGGACGGGGCAGGAGCATGCGGGACTTGATCTCCGCAAGCATAGCCGCCATGAGAAGGTACTCTCCCGCCAACTCAAGCTGCAGCGCCTGCATGAGCTCGATGTAGCTGATGTACTGTGCGGTGATCACCGAGACCTGAACCTCTAAGATATCCAGGTTCTGTCGCCGAATAAGGTATAGCAGGAGATCCAGAGGACCTTCAAAGGTCTCAAGAAAAACCTCCAGTGCCTCTGGCGGAATGTAAAGATCTTTGGGCAGTTCACTTACCTCAGTGCCCGCCACAATGGCGATGGTCTGGCTGTTGTACTGGCGAGCCGCAGACAGACGACCTGCCCCATTGGGAACGCCTACCGGCTGATCTTCTCCTGACTGCGCTTCGTTTTGCATCCGATTTCCTCTATTGCTGCTCAGGGCCGCCGTCGCCCCTGAGCATGACCTTGGTCCTAACGAATGCCAATAGCCTCTTTGACATCATCCAGCGTTTCTCTCGCTGCAGCCCGAGCCTTTTCCGAACCTTCCTGGATGACCGCCCTCACCAAATCCGGATCTTCCTCAAACTGTTGTGCACGCTGGCGTAATTCCGCCTGCTCCGCATTCACTTTGTCGATCAGCGGTTGTTTACAGTCGACACAGCCTATGCCGGCAGAACGGCACCCCTCAGACGCCCACTGCAAAACGGCTTCATCAGCATAAATCTCGTGCAGTGCGAAGACAGGGCAATTCCCTGGCGTTCCGGGGTCGGATCGCCGCACGCGGGCGGGATCCGTCTGCATCGTGCGGATTTTGGTCTCTACAAGCTCTGGCGCCTCTCGAAGGGACAGTACGTTGTTATAGGATTTGGACATCTTTTCCCCATCGAGACCGGGCACCTTGGCCTGAGCGGTGAGCAGGGATTGGGGCTCCGGCAGGATAATTCGACCGCTGCCCTCTAAGTATCCGAAGAGACGTTCACGATCCCCTATGGACAGATTTTGTTGCTCCGCCAGCAGTGCCCGCGCCCTTTCCAGGGCCTCAGCATCACCACGTTCCTGATAGTCCCGACGCAGCTCCACATACAGCCGAGCTGCCTTGCGGCCCATCTTTTTGACCGCCGCTTCCGCCTGCTCCTCAAAACCCGGCTCTCTCCCATAGACGTGGTTAAAGCGGCGCGCCACCTCCCGTGTCAGCTCAACGTGGGCCACCTGATCCGCGCCAACGGGCACCGATCCAGCGCGGTAGATGAGGATGTCGGCAGCCTGCAGCAACGGATAGCCGAGAAAGCCGTAGGTGGATAAATCTCGGTCGCTTAATTTTTGCTGTTGGTCCTTAAAGGAGGGGACTCTTTCGAGCCATGATACGGGCGTGATCATCGACAGGATCAGATGAAGCTCCGCATGCTCAGGCACGCGGCTTTGCACAAAGAGGGTAGCCGCTCCCGGGTTGACCCCAGCGGCTAGCCAGTCCACCACCGTCTGATGACTATATTGATCAATGGTCTCGGAGCTTTCGTAATTCGTGGTTAAGGCGTGCAGATCCGCAACAAAGAAAAAGCATTCATATTCGTATTGGAGCTTAACCCAGTTTTTTAAGACGCCATGTAAGTGGCCAAGGTGTAATCGCCCGGTGGGCCTCATCCCGGAGACCACCCTCTGACTCGAATCATTACCGCTCAAACGAGCACCCTCTTTTACCCTGAAGGTGAGGAGTATAGAGGGTCAGGCAACATGATGGCAGAGTTTTCACCCTCTCTCGCTGGTTAGAACACGCCAGCCCAGAATCAGTGCAGCTCGCCAACCCCCTGTCGAATGATGACTTGTTCCGGCCCGGTCAGGTCCACGACCGTAGAGGATTCAGTGCCGCAGTGTCCGCCATCGATGACGACCGCCACCTGACTGCCGATTTGCTCTCTGATTTGGTCCCCGTCTTGGGGCATCTCCGCCTCACCAGGCAGTCTGAACGTGGTGGTCAATAGCGGTTCACCCATAGTGCTGAGAAGGGCCTGAGCGACAGGGTGGTCGGGCACCCGTAAGCCGATGATTTTTTTCTTGGGGTGCACCAGGCGTTTCGGGACCTCCTTGGTAGCGGGAAGAAGGAAGGTAAAAGGCCCCGGGGTATTTCTTTTGAGCAGGCGATAAACGCTATTTTCCACCCGCGCATAGCTGCCCAGTTCGCTCAGGTCCTTGCAGGCGAGGGTGAATTGATGGCCGCTATCCAGCCGCCGCAGGGAAATCAGGCGCTGAAGGACCCCCTTATCCCCCAGCTGGCAGGCAATAGCGTAGGTTGTATCGGTGGGATAGATCACCAGTTCTCCTCGCTGCAGCGCGGTTACCGCGATATCAATCAAGCGCTGCTGGGGATTTTCAGGGTGAATCTTTAGATACTGAGCCATAACGACTTTCCTCAGAGATGCATAACTTCCCAATATCAGTGTATGCTCTTTAACCTGTGCCTTCAGCAGGCATTTTGTTGACACGCTGCGCGGCATCCGCCTTATGAATGCCAGTCCGTCAGCCTCTTTCTATTCCCAACGTCGGAACCGAGACCCTTAATGCAGCAGTTGATTGATTTCGCGGCGGTGATCGCCTTCGTGGCCATCTACTTCATCACCAAGGACATTTTCCTGGCCACCGGCGTCCTGCTGGCCCTGGTCTGCGTTCAGGTCGCAGCTTTGAAACTGATGAAGCGGACCATTAGCCGTGAACTGCAAATCATTTTTTGGCCCCCCCTTATTCTTGGCGGGCTGACCCTGCTCCTTCGTGATGAGACCTTTATTCAATGGAAACCCACAATCGTCAGCTGGGCGATTACCCTAGTGTTGGTGGGTGCCCACATGATTGCCCGCACGCACCTGTTGAAAAAGATGCTCGGCCACGCGTTGACCCTCCCTGATGCAGTCTGGACCCGGCTTACCTACGGGTGGGCCGTGGGTTTTTTGCTGTCTGGAGGCATCAACATCTGGGTGGTCGAAACCTTCTCTCTAGACGCCTGGGTCACGTTCAAGCTGCTGGGCCTCACTGGCCTGAATTTTCTCTACATCCTCATCATGGTTGCCTACCTGGTGAAGATTGGCGCCCTGACCGAGAAAGACGCCGCAGCGGATCCATCATCCCAGCAGGATGAAGCCCAAACCAAGACCAACCCGTCGGAGCAGCACGCCCCGTGATTGCACTGAGCGTCAACCTGAATAAAGTCGCGCTGCTGCGGAACGCCCGACCGGGACACCACCCCAGCGTCGTCGATGCCGCACGGGTGGCCATAGCCGCTGGTGCTCGAGGCATTACCGTCCACCCGCGCCCAGATCAACGGCATATTCGGCCTGAGGATGTGATGGCCCTATCGGCCCTGCTGCGCTCTGACTTCCCGGGCATCGAGTTCAATATTGAGGGTAATCCCAATGCGGGGCCCAACCCCGGGGGGTACCCGGGTTTTTCGGAACTGGTTACCCAGGCCAAGCCCGACCAGGTCACGCTGGTACCTGACAGCGATGATCAGCTGACCTCAGACCACGGCTGGGACCTGAGCCAAAAACGCCCTGAGCTGGCGCGCACCATCGGGTTATTCCAGGACCTTGGCGCTCGCGTTAGCCTATTTCTAGACCCGGAGCCCGCCCTGGTCGACGCCGCTCAGGCCCACGGCGCTGATCGCATCGAACTGTATACCGGACCCTATGCACAAGCGTTTTGGACCCAGGGTATAGCGGGTGCCCAAGCGCTGTTGGACCAGTACGTGCGGACTGCCCAGCGTGCTCAAGAGCTGGGCGTGGGCGTAAATGCCGGTCATGACCTAGACCAAGAAAATCTGCTGCCGTTCAGACGCCTACCAGGGCTGCTCGAGGTCTCGATTGGTCATGCGTTAATTTGCGATGCCTTAGCCTCCGGTTTTGCTGAAACCGTTGCCCGCTACGTGCGAATCCTCGACACTGAGGACTAGCGAGCCACCACCATTACGCGAGAACAGAAGGAGCAACCCAATGCAATACACGCGCTGGCCACTACGCAATCAGGTTTTGGGACTTCTATTCGGCCTGCTACTGGTGTGTTCTGGTACCCAGGCCAGCGACAACCCCCGGGTGCTCATCACCACCACTCTGGGCGAGATCGAAATTGAGCTGCTGGAGAACCTTGCACCGCTGCACGTTGAACGCTTTCTTTCTCTGGTTGATGACGCCTTTTACGACGGACTGATCTTTCACCGTGTTATACCCGGCTTTGTGATCCAGGCAGGTGGCTATACCAAGGATCTTGAATACCGCCCATTCGAGCGCGGCGTGGCCAACGAATCTTTTAACGGCGTAAGCAACGCGCGCTTCAGCGTTGCCATGGCCCGGCTGGACGACCCCGACTCGGGAAACACTCAGTTTTTTATCAACGTCAACGATAATGATTTCCTAGACGCCAAGCGCAATAAGCCGGGCTATACGGTCTTCGGTCGAGTGATTGCTGGCAAGGATGTGGTGGAGGCCATTGAGTTGGTGGATACCCACCTCCGCATGGGCATGGCGGGCGTGCCTGAAGAACCCATCGAGATTCTATCCACGATCAAGCAGTAATTAGCGTCATGAGCCGCCTGCTTTGCTGTAATATCGCACGCTTTAACGACGACAAACTTTTATGCGCACCCTGATTATCGCTGTAGCCAGCGCCCTTTTGATGACCTACCTCGTGATTGAGCTGTTCAGCGGCATTTTCTCTGATCCAGAGCTCAGCAACCGGAGCACGCTAGCGCTGGCCGCCCTTGTTGGCATCACCCTCATCATCAACGGCCTGTTTAATGCTCGCCTTGCTCAACGTGGCGACGTTCGACGAAAATCCAGGGGTGAGGGCAACAGAAGACGCAAAGAATCCAAGCGCAGCCGAGGCAAGGATGCCCCTCGCGGCGCAGCGGACCGCGGTGGTCGGGAACGCAACCGAAAGCCTGAACCGGCCAGGGAGAAACCTAAACCTGCTTCTGAGCATGCCGAGCAGGGCTCCGTAAAATGGTTTAATCGAAGCAAGGGCTATGGCTTTATTGTTCGTGCTTCAGGGGAAGAAATCTTCGTACATCAGCGTTCTATCGTTGGCGCTAAAGACGGCCAGCGGGGCAATCTACGAGACGGCCAAGACGTCACCTTCGTCGTGGTCGACAATGATAAGGGCCTACAGGCCGAAGAGGTTTCACCCATCGACTAAGGCAGGTGATTGAGCAGCTCAGCTGCTTGCCCTAAACGGATAAGTTGGATAGCAAGATCCGATGAAGATTAAAGCGTTGCTTGGAGAGCGAATTCAGGCCGCATTTCAAGAGGTTGGCCTGAGTGGGGAGTCCCTGCTGCAGCATGCTAGCAGACCCGAATTTGGTGACTATCAGGCCAACGGGGTCATGGCCGCCGCGAAACGCGCGGGTCGCAACCCAAGAGAGACCGCACAGGCGGTGGTGGCGGCCTTAGACCTCGACGGCATCGCCAAAGCCGTGGACATCGCAGGCCCTGGCTTTATCAATATCACTCTGGACGAGGGCTTTCTCGCCGAAATAGAACCCCTAGCGGTGCAAACAGCCACGCCACAGACGGTGGTTGTAGACTACTCAGGACCCAACCTCGCCAAGGAAATGCACGTAGGGCATTTACGCAGCACCATTATTGGAGACTGCATCGCTCGCGTGCTAGAGCGCCTCGGACATAGGGTAATCCGGCAAAACCATGTGGGCGACTGGGGTACCCAATTCGGTATGTTACTCACCTATATGCAGGATAAGGCTGCGGATTCAAATTCCTTGGCCGACCTGGAAGCCTTCTACCGCCTCGCCAAGGCGCGTTTTGATGACGATGAAGATTTTCAGCGCCGCAGCCGACAGACGGTGGTCGACCTGCAGAGCGGAAGCCCCACCGCGCTAGAGCAGTGGGCGCGTTTTATCGCTATATCGGCCTCCCACTGTCAGCAGCTCTATGATCGGCTGGGCATCGATTTAGGCCCCGACGATGCGCGGGGGGAAAGCAGCTTTAACGATGACCTTGCGCCGACGGTGAACGCGCTTACTCAGCGCGGGTTAATCGAGCTATCGGATGGCGCAAAGTGCATCTTCCTGGACGATTTCAAAAACAAGGATAACGAGCCGCTCCCGGTCATCGTGCAGAAATCCGATGGCGGCTATCTCTATGCCACCACTGACCTTGCGGCGCTGCGCTACCGAATCGGCGATCTCAGAGCCGATCGGGTACTCTACTTTGTAGATGCTCGCCAGGCGCTGCACTTTAAGCAAATTTTTGCCGTCGCTCGCGCTGCGGGGATCGCAAGCCAGGAGATCGTTTTGGCCCACATGCCGTTCGGCACCATGTTGGGCAAGGACAACAAACCCTTTAAAACCCGACAGGGTGATCTGATAAAACTGGCGGATTTGCTGGACGAGGCGGTAGAGCGCGCCTCACTGGTACTGAGTGAAAAAGAAGTTCAGGTCAAAAATCCTGACATTGACGATAGCGAAGCCGCCGCCCTGGCCGACATGATCGGGATCGGCGCGGTGAAATATGCCGATCTTTCCAAAAATCGAACCAGCGACTACGTCTTCGACTGGGATCAAATGTTGAGCTTTGAGGGCAATACGGCCCCCTATCTGCAGTATGCCCACAGCCGTATCCGAAGCCTTTTTACCCGTGGCGAAATAAACCCGAATGATTTACCTGCACGGACGGTCCCAGTAGATGATCCGGAGCGTCGTCTGGCGGCGGCCATCGCCAATTATCACGACCTGCTTGAACAGGTTGGCCAGGAGGGCTACCCACACCACCTCTGCGGCTATCTCTATGATCTCGCCGGGCGATTTACCCAACTTTACGAGCACTGCCCTATTCTCAACGCCGACCAGGAGGCGCGCACACGTAGGCTGATCCTATCCCATCAAACGGCCAGTATTCTCGCCGATGGGTTGACCCTGCTGGGCATTCGCGTGCCTGATCGAATGTAGACGCCGGGCTAACGCGCCCAGGTGCTAACGGCAGATTTCTTCGGGTTAAAATGGACAAATGCAGACCATGAACTTTCAGCAACTCATCAGCGCAGAAGAGCTGACGGACCTGATCGCACAACGCGGCCCGCTGCGTATCCTGGACTGTCGAGCGCGCCTTGATGACTCCACTTGGGGTGCCCGCGCATTTGCCCGGGGCCACATCCCTGGTGCTAGTCACCTCTCTCTTGAGCAGGACCTCTCCGAGCTCTCAAATCAGGGTGGCCGACATCCGCTCCCTGAACGAGATGCATGGCTGCACACCGTGCGCAGCCGAGGCATATTAAATAATGATCAGGTGGTGGTTTATGACGATGCCGGAGGCACCATCGCGGCAAGAGCATGGTGGATGATGCGTTGGCTGGGGCACCCACGGGTTGCGGTGCTAGATGGTGGGCTTCCTGCTTGGACTGGGCCGCTGTCAACTCACGACCACGTCAAGGCGCACAGCCAGTTTCAGGCCCGGCAACCCTTGACGCGCTGGGTGGATACGCACCAGCTGGAGACGTTGCATGCTGAAGGCGCCATCCGGCTGATTGACGCACGAGCCAGGGCTCGCTTTGCCGGAGAAGAGGAACCGATAGACCCGGTGGCCGGACATATACCGGGCGCCATCTCCCTCCCCTGCCTCGACAATTTGGACAGTTCGGGGCATTTCAAATCTGCCCAGGATCTCGCCCAACGCTTTGCAGCCATCGGTGGAGATCCCATGGTCTGCTATTGCGGTTCTGGAATAACTGCCACCCATAACATTCTCGCCCTCCTGGTGGCCGGATTTGCCGAGCCGACCCTTTACCCAGCCTCTTGGAGTGGCTGGATTGAAGACCCGTCGCGCCCCGTCGCAACGACGCTGCCCTGATCCCGTGAGTAGCCCCTTTATCGAACCGGCGCGGATTACCTGGCGCGGCGACGCACCTTTTTCTGAGGACTTTGATGACATCTACTACGCCGAAGATGGCGAGCGCGAAGTCCACAGGGTGTTCTTCGGGCCAGCGGGGATATTCGAGCAGGGCGACCCTAAGGGCCAATGGCTTACCGTTGCAGAGCTGGGCTTTGGCAGCGGACTAAATTTCGCCCTTTGCACAGAGCGCGTGCTGGCCTCAGCTCAGGGCAAGCTTCATTTCATCAGCTTTGAGGCCCACCCCCTGGCCCCAGCAGATTGGCAGCGTCTGGCTGAACTGAGGCCCCACCTCAGTATGTGTCAGGCCCTGGCAGAACGGCCTCTCCCCCTCTTGCGCGGCTGGCACCGAAGGCAGTTTGCTCAAGGACGCATCCAGCTTAGTGTCTATCACGGGCAGGCTTTGGAGGGCCTTAAGGACTTTGTGCAGCGACAACTTCAACCGGTAGACGCCTGGTTTCTCGACGGTTTTACACCCTCTAAAAATCCACAGATGTGGCGGCCGGAAATCTTCCAGCGGATTGCCGAAGCCTCGAGACAGGGTACCAGCATCACCACCTTCACGGCTGCTGGAGACGTGCGCCGACGGCTGCAGGGGGTGGGCTTCGAGATGGACAAAGTGGACCAGCGCCCCTTTAAGCGGCACAGCCTATGTGGCTTCTTTCGCGGGCCCAGCGAGCGTCCGACGCTCCAGGCCCCATCAGAAATTTGGGTCCTCGGTGCGGGCGTTGCGGGATGCACGGTGGCCCGCCAATTGGCAGAGCTAGATATTTCAGTTCGGCTATACGACCCAGCAGGTGTCGCCAAGGGCGGATCGAAAATGGACGCCAGCGCCCTGCATTGTCGCCTCTTGGGTGACGGCAGCCCGGCGGGCGGATTTCGGGTTCAGGCGTTTCATCACGCCTTAGCTGCTCTTGGGGATTACTCGGCCTGTCGACATAGCGGTGCGATTCAACTCGCCCTGAAAGCAGAAGAACGGCACAAGCTTGAGCGCATCCATGATCTCTACTTCCCCGAGGCCTATCGCCCGACGCTCACCGGGCACTGGCTTAGGCTGTTAAATAACCAAGAACTCCACCAAGAACTCGGTCTCAACGCCCAAGCGGGCTTGCTGTTCCCCCATGCAAGGGTCGTTAATCTGAAGCAGCTCTGCGGCCAACTGATCGACCATCCGCGCATCGAATTCATTGAACAGAGGGCGCCGGCGAGACACGACATGCCCAGCGTCATCGCATCCGCCTCTGCCAGCGTCGAAATGACCCAGGTTCCCCT
>CENJ01027797.1_pt1 | contig 23497 bp, 24 predicted proteins | sample 356161 | NCBI WGS metagenome assembly CENJ01 (sample SAMEA2619531, study PRJEB7988) | marine metagenome | biome: marine biome (ENVO:00000447); feature: surface water layer (ENVO:00002042); material: "saline water (ENVO:00002010), including plankton (ENVO:xxxxxxxx)" | depth 5 m
TTTCGAGAAATTATGGTAATGGCTGGGAGACCATTTTTCCTTATTCTTACAGTTTAGAGTCGGGAGTACTTTCAATCCCAAAAGGTAACGAAGGTTTTTTACGCAAGCGTTACGAGTCCTCGGAGCAAAATTATTCAGCAATGGAGTTGGTCAGCGAATTTTTAATGCAAGCAACATTTGGCCCAAATTTAAATTCAATCGTCACGTTTCCAAATGTCTCTGACCCAAATTTCCATAATAATCAGTACGTTAATTTTGAAATTTGGATTGATGAACAAATAAGTAAGACACCTTTTTCACATAGAGCATATTGGCGTCAAAGAAGCGACCCAGCTTTTACAGATGCTTCTTCACAAACAGGTTATTTAGAGAATGAGGTTGGACATGACGCTTCTCTTGGACAAAGGCTTCCTTTTTATAGAGGAACAGTTAAATACGCGACTGATAATTCTAATCCTTTGCCTGGTTATGGCGGTTTGTTTGATATCAATGGTGATCCGATTGATCCGAATCTTCACAGTAATAATTTGGATTATAGGGGTATTCCCAAATTAGGTTTTCACATTGAAAACTCAATTACTCAAACTGGAAGTTCATGGGATGTGATGGGTTTCAATGCTAACGACACAGAAAAGTTAGTTTGGTTTGAAGCAGCTATTAATGCTGAAGACCAATTAAGGCAGAGGGTAGCTTGGGCGTTAAGCCAGTATTTTGTTGTTGGAGAACCTGGAAGCAATCATCCAAATACTACTGAACGTTATTTGAATTTCTATGATATATTTGTCAGGAAAGCTTTTGGGAATTTTAGGGATATATTATCTGAAGTTACTTGGAGTCCACACATGGGCTACTACTTGTCTTATATTGAAAACAAAAAAGCCAACTCTTCGCAAGGTACGTTTCCAGATGAAAATTTTGCCAGGGAAGTCATGCAGCTTTTTACTATTGGATTATGGGAGTTAAATGAAGATGGAACTTTAGAACTTGATAATGAAGGTAATGCCATTCCTACATACGATAACAATGACATAGCAGAATTCGCTAAAGTTTTCACTGGTTTGCGCCGTCCATTTGATCGGGCGAATATAGAAATATTTTTTGGCAATTATATTGATCCCATGAGAATTCAGTCTAATCGCCATGATTTTTCAGTAAAGACACTGTTAGATGATAGTACATTAGGACCTTTTAACCAAAGCCAGCAGGGCGTTCGTGATGATATCGAAGGATTATTAGATCATTTGTTTAATCACAAAAATATGCCTCCATTTTTTGCTAAATTCTTAATACAAAGAATGACAGTCTCTAATCCATCTCCTAATTACATCTTCGCTGTTGCAGATGCATTCAAAACAGGCTTATATAATGGTTCTGGAAGTGGCAATCGCGGCGATATGACATCAACTGTTAAAGCAGTTTTACTACATCCAGAAGCTCGTGAGAAAATATTATCCTTTGATCCTAGTCATGGAAAGTTAAGAGAACCCTTGATTCGCTTAATGCATTTGAGTAGAGCGTTTAATTTAACATCTTTGCGGACGTATGATTGGATTTATTTTGTAGGGTTAGAAGATACTATTTTGCAATCTCCGTATGAATCACCTACCGTTTTTAATTATTACAGACCAGATTACAGCCCTAATGGATCAATTGGTGATATACAATTGAATGCTCCCGAATTTCAAATTAATAATGACGTGAGTGCGTTGCATCTCGCTAATGCCTTTAATACATTAATTAATCATGGTATCGTAGGTGGTGATTTCGGAAATATAGGGTCAAAGCCTTATGTTGGAGCAGAACTTGATTTTAGTTATGAAATTTCGTTATCACATAATGATCAATTATTATTAGATCATCTGGATTTAATTCTTTGCGGAGGTAAGCTGAATCCTGACATCAAGCAGACCATTGCTGACGCTTTAGTTGCATCAAATCTAAGTCAATTAGATAGAGTAAGATACGCAGTCAGTTTATTTGTACTTACCATTGAATTTAATACATTGTTTTAGTTATGGACCTTAAAAAGAATATTTCACGTCGCGAGTTTTTAATACAATCTAATTGTGCAGCGGTTGGCACAGCTTCATTATTATCTTCATTGCTCTCCCTTAAACTAACGGCTGGCGCTACTTCGGCATCTAATTTCAGTGACTATAAGGCTTTAGTCTGTTTGTTTTTAAATGGCGGAAACGATTCATTTAATATGTTGGTGCCAAGAGAAGTATCTGCATATGAAGAATATAAAAATGTTCGAGGCGGTACTTATTTGGCTGACGGGGTAAGTTATGATGCTAACAACTTAGATAATTTAATGAATGGTGCTACTGGTCTTGCTCACCAAAAAGATCACTTATTGCCGATTTCTTCTGCGGGTCAAAATTATAGTGAATTTGGCATCCATCCGGATTTGCCTTTTTTGAAATCACTTTATGATCAAGGTGATTTAGCCTTTGTCAGCAATGTTGGATCTTTGATTCAACCGACTAGTTTATCGGACTATAATAATGGTAGCAAAGCTTTGCCAGAAGGTTTATTTTCTCATCCAGATCATCAGATTCATTGGCAAACATTAGTCCCCCAAGTCCGTGGATCAAATCCTAAAGGCTGGGCGGGTCGTATGTCCGAGGTTATGGATCATGCTAATAATCAGGCAAATATTTCTATGAATATTTCTTTATCTGGTACAAATGTATTACAGACAGGGTTATCTACAGTTCCATATATAACAGATCCATCTGGAATTGTTCAATTAAATGGTTATAATGAAGACCCAACGCTAAAGCTATCTGTTGATAATATTTTGAGTCATCATTATCACAATATCTATTCAAAAACATTAGCACAATCGAATAAGAAATCGATTGAAACATCCATCTTTTTTAAGCAGGCTCTGGACAATCTTGCTGATCCCTTTGATCCGAGTTTATTAACGGATTACTCGAAGACGGCTGCGAATTTTGAAATGATTTCTAAAATTTTAGAAGCTAGGGGTGCTTTGGGAATGAATCGGCAAACATTTTTTGTAGAGCTAGGTGGATGGGATCATCATAATGCGGTAATTGATCCACAGTCTAATCTTTTTTACCAAATTAATGAAGCTATACAAATGTTTTGGTCTAAAATAGTATCTTTAGGATTGGAAAATAATGTTGTTTTATACACAGCATCTGACTTTGGTCGCACACTTACTTCGAATGGTAGTGGCTCTGACCATGCTTGGGGTGGCAACCATTTCATAATAAGTGGCAGTGCTAATGGGGGTAGGATTTATGGGGATTATCCTATATTATCAACAGGTGGCCCGAACGATCTTGGGCGTGGTCGAATTTTGCCTACTACCTCTGTCGATGCTTACATTGCTGAACTTGCCGGTTGGTTTGGAGTGCCTCAATCCGAAATTACTACAGTTATTCCAAATATTGGTAATTTTAATTTTGGTAATGTTTTATCTCCTTTAGGAATCTTAAATTAATATTCATTAGTTATTAAATTAAGATGTATAGAATTTTTGTAATTTTAATATTTAACCTTTTGGGCATTGTCTTATCTGGTCAATCGGTTCCATTAATTGTAAGTGATTTTTCCAGTGACACAGAAGGCTGGGAGGGCGGTTGGCGTGAAAGAAGCACGATTGATGGACTGTCGGAGGGTAATTGGTATATGCGCCTTCCCGTTGGCATTAATTCTGGTAATCGAGGTAGTAAATTGATTTCTTATAATCCAACTGATGCATGGACAGGGGATTTTCTTACTAAAGGAGTGACAGGTATTTCTTTAAATTTTGCTAATTGGAGTGATAGTGATCCTGCATACTTGAGAATTGCGCTTTCGAATATGGCGAATGCGCAACAAAGTGGAGGAACTTGGTGGGTTAGTAATACGCCCGTTTACTTTGCTCCAGAAAGTGGATGGGGTACTGCAAATTTTTTGATTAGTGAGTCTTCTATGCATAGAGTTGGTAATCTAACTGGTGAATTAGGTTTGGATACTTTTGATCAGACAATGAGCAACATAAATGGATTGAGAATTTTGTCTTCAACCTTAGGTTATGCTGCAATTGGGGATGAGTTTTACGGAATCGTTGGTTTCGATAATATCGAATTGATTGGGATTCCTGAGCCATCAACCATTGCTTTGATCCTCGGACTTTCTATCTTTGGCCTTCGATTACTTAGTTTTATCAAATATGAGCCATAAGATTAAAGTTTTATAACGTATTTGTTTTCCTTAGGATATCGTACTTATTTTAGTTGCGACTTAATCAAATGTGACTATTTTTTTGTGATAACTAATAAAAATTTATGGCTACTTATGAATGTGATAAATGTGGAATGTCTGTAAACGCAACCTGCGGATCTTGTGAAGCACCTTTGGTGGATGCATCGCTAACCTTAGATGATGGTACTAAGGTGCAAATTTCTGAATGCCCAAATGGTCACGGAAAAATCAAATCACCGATGTGTTGTGGTTTAGATATGTCTTGTGCGGTTTAGTTAATTGATACAGAAAAACCGATTTTAGCGCTTATTTTGTCTGCTCTGGCTGGCTCTGGAGAGTGGAAGCTATTAATGGGCCTCTTTTTCTATTAAACAACTTATAGAGGAGTAGTGCGGTTAGTGTGGAAAGGGCGAAATAACTAGGAAAAGCTACAAGGCTTTTTTCGAATACTTGATTAAGCGAAGCTTGGATCGTTTCATTGGATAAAGCAGCGACCAAGACTGAGTACAAAATACTAAGAATGCCGTATTTGGAAAAAGATAACATACTTTGTACACTTAATACAGTTGCTCGATAAGATTCTTCACAAGCATCATGGATGTAGCATCCGTTAAAGTAGATAATACACTGATAGGTACAATAAAGAAGAATGACTGGGAGTATGCCAAAGTAGGGGATACTTAGAGCGATTAAAGAATAAGCAATAATTAGATTGAGATAACAGATCGAGAAATTGGTTTTAAACTGAAATCGCTTGAAGCAATATTTTCCAAGTGAAGGCATCAAAGATGCGCAAAACGCTAAACCTGAACCAATGATACCAAAATAGAGAATGGGTATATCAATCACTTTCCAATATTGCTGCATCAGCGTTAGAAACTGGAGAATCAGGCTTTCTGAGAACATGAGTATTAGCAAAAGAAGGATAACAGTTTTAGATTTTTTAATCCATTGAATCGAAGTGAATACTTTTTTGAATGACCCTTTAAAGGACTGGGTAATTTTTTCAGATTGCACCCAGGTTTCTCTAAAGCTTAAGGCATGAACTAAAACGAAAAAGGCAGCGATTTGATTGAGCAAGATGGGGAGTTTTATGCAGTCTTCTTGTGAGATAGTTCCTTTGTAGCCGAAGAATTGAGTAATTGTTCCAACGACATTTGGGTCATAAATCATAGCTCCAACAAATAAAACAAACATAAAATAGAGAGAGGTATATCGCTGAGTTTTTTCCAAGGTACTTGCCCAAGAATCTTGTAGGTTTGCTTTTTCTAAAGAATTATAAACTAGGGCTTCATCAGCACCACTCGATGCCGCTTCACACAGTCCGCTAAGAATTCGATTAACCAAGAAGAAAATAAATAAGGTATCGCCTCCATGAATTGGAGCAAAGAGCCAGACAAGTAATTCAATATTTAAGAGTACGGCGGATAGGATAACAATCTTCCTCCTGCCGATTGTATCGGCTAGGCCTCCTAGTGGAATTTCAAATAAGACAATAGTAAGTGCCCATACAGAATTTAAGATGGCGAATTGAGAAAGAGTTAAGCCAAAATCTAAGAATAGAAGGGTGAATACTGGATAATAAAATCGGGCACGAAAGAGTACACGATAGAGAATAAATGTTCGTGCATTGTGTTTTGCAATTGTCTGAAGATCCATGATGAGTGAGTACTTTGGATCCGTTTATTGTGCCCATTCGGGTCGTTCTTGGGATAAGATTTTTTCAGAATAACAATTAGGTGCTACTTCTAATGTTTTTGAAAATTTTTCTGAATATTCGACTAAGAATTGTACGATTTCAGGAAATTGATTGGCTACATTTTGAGTCTCTCCTGGATCTTTTTTAAGATTATAGAGTAAGGGTGTGGCATGATTAATAATGGACTCTGGATTACTAAAGTCAGGTGCTTGGCTTGTAGAAAAGTGTGCTTTCCAATCATCTTTCCTCACTGAGTAGATATTTCCTCTTGGTGGTATAAATGAACTAAAGAAGAAGAAATCGTGGCGTGGGCTAGCTGATTTTTTGAATAAAACAGGGCTAAGGTCATACGAATCTTTGGGAAGAATTGAAGGGCTTTTTATTCCGCTGATAGCAATAAAAGTATTAAAAAAATCAAGTGTACTCCCTAATTCATCAATAGTTCCTCTCTTTATTTTATTTGGCCACCAAAAGATTGTAGGCACTTTCTGCCCGCCTTCACTTGCATAAAATTTTGAGCCTTTCAGAGGATAGGCAGAACCTCCTGTGGGTTCAAAAGTGTGGTTGGGGCCATTATCGGAGGTGAATATAACTACGGTATTCTTATCCAGTGAATGTTCTTTTAGGGCAGTAAGTATTGCTCCTAAAGAATTATCAATTTCATGGACAGCATTTGCGTATGGATCTTTATATGTATTTTCAAATTGTTTAGAAACGAATATAGGAATGTGGGGCAAATGGTGGGATAGAAATAAGAAGAAAGGCTGATCTTTATTTTGTTTAATGAACTCAATGCTTTTTTCAGTGTAGCGTTGAGTTAATGTTGATTGGTCAACAGGGTATTCAATTATTGCCTTATCTTGCATGAGCGGCACCCAATTATCTACTTTATTTCCTTTGGCTCGCATTTTAGCAAGAGTCATGCCTTCGCGAAAGTATACTGAGTCTGCAACTTTCATCTCTGGATCGACTCTCATGTCATTGGAGTAGGGGATGCCATAAAAACTATCAAAGCCTTGGTCAGTCGGCATATATCCTTCTCTATGTCCTAGGTGCCATTTACCAACAAGGTACGTTTTGTAGTCATTATTTTGAAGCACTTTGGAGATTGTATTGCTATTTTTAGGCAGTCCTTGTGCTGACCATTCAAAAAATACATGTGAACTAGTGCCAGTACGCACAGGATAAAGCCCGGTCAGGATGGCAGCACGACTTGGGGAACAGATGTGAGAAGCAGAATAAAATTCTGTCCACTTCTGTCCTTCTTTGGCTAAGCGATCAATGTTGGGTGTTTTGTACTCAAGATTTCCATAACAGGATAAATCATTATATCCTAAGTCATCAGTCAGAATAAGAATAATATTAGGAGGTCGGTCAGCAAAGAGATTTAAAGCTAAAATAAAGCATACTGTGATTAGGTAGATGAAGTGCATTAAGAAATAATTTAGCTTTAATGATTAGAAATATAAGTTATCAAGTCGGACTTCAGATTGGTTTTCTGCTGCTTCCATAATACGATTTAGTAAGTAAATATCTCTGCGTCCCATTTCACCTGTTGTAATATTATTACTTCTGTTTAGAATCGCAAGGCATTGACCCTCAATTTGTAGTTTTTGTTGAAAGACCGGATTGAGATTCATTGGTCCATTTGGCGTGCTTCCTTTTAGATTTTCATAACTGTAGGCAGGCTCAATTTCTAAAAGACCTTTGTCAGTAGTGACACGCAAAAAGTTTTCTTGCTTTCCATAGCTAGAGCTATGCTGAGAGATCAACTTATTAGGCCAAGCAAGTTCCCAATTCCAATGTTCGGGAATAGCTTTAAATATCTGATGACGGTCAGTGGAATGTTTTGCCGTAACAGATAATGGATGCATTTGAGGGTTAGAATAAAATGAAGACTGAACGACATAGACGCCGATATCAAATAAAGCCCCTCCTGGATTCAATTTAGGATTCATTCGCCAGTCTCCTTCTCGAGCCCATTGACCGTGGTTATAAGAAAATCCTCCTTGCATTTCTATGATCTCTCCAAATTCACTTTTTTGCATTGCTTCCATCAGTCGTAAATTAAACGGATCCCAGTAAAGACGATAGCCTATTTGAAGAGTTTTATGTGCGCTTTTTGCGGCCTCTATCATACGATCGCAATCAGCAACGGTAGGTGCCATGGGCTTTTCACAAATTACATGCTTTTTTGCCTCAAAACTTCGTATAGTGAAATCAGCGTGAGTACCAGTTGGAGTAACGATATAAACACAATCTATTTCTTTGTTATCTCGGATAGCTTCTAGGTTTTCATAATTATAAATATTGCTGTCTTTGATTTGATAGCGTTTTTGCCACTTAGCTATTTTGTGAGGTGATCCAGTAACAATTGAAGTAAGTTCTGCATTTTCTGACTGATCAATTGCTGGTGCTATCCAATTTTCTGCGTAGTTACCTAGTCCAAGAAGTGCTATTTTTATTGGTTTGGCTTTCATGGGTGTTGCGATGCTTTTAATATTAGCGTAAGAATTCAAGAGAGAACCTATAGAATAGAATGCTCCTAGTTTGAGTAAGGTTCTTCGGTGTATCCTCATAAAGTTAAACAGTGTCAGTGTTGTTATTATATTTATGGTTTTAATACAAATGGCAAAAAGAAATAAAAAAGGGAGCTATTTAAATAGCTCCCTAGTAGTTAGGTTACAAATAACCAATTTTTAGTCTGATAATAAACCAAGCACAATAATACCTGCAATTACACTCACCAATGATGCACCGCTACCGATGAAACCATCAAGTAGGGCAGTGATGTTGGCGATAACATCGAAGCCAGAAGATCCAAAAACGATCTGAACAATAATTAATAGACCAGCTGCTGCAATCAGAATACCTTTTAGGTTTCCGATGATTGATTTAATAGTATTTGTAATTTGTTCCATATTTTTTTAGTTAAGGTTAATGTTGTTTATTTATGTTAGTTATTTTCTTAATAATCCAACGATCAGTAGAAGGGCGATAAGCCCAACGAAACCATTTTCTCCGCCAATCGAAGCAACGATTGAAGAAACATTTGAAACCACGCTGGCTCCAAATATGGCACCTTGGCCGAATATAATTTCAGCAATAATGCCGAGTGCAATTAATCCAATACCTAGTTTAGATACTGTTTCAATTACGTTGGTTATTTGTGCAGTTATTTTTTCCATATTTACTTTTTAGGGTTAAACAAAGGCGCTTGCATCGATAAGAAGTATCGGAGCAATATAGCCAATGAAAAAAGCGGTAAAGTGTTGAATGAATCCCTAGATTGTTTTGGGAAAATCTCCTGTTTGATTTTATAAAAGGAGATAGCGATGCATTTGAAATGTGCTTTTAAAAAATTTTTGGGGTAAAGCATCGGCATCGAATGATATGTGTTACATTAGTGTTAATTTTTAATTTTAAAAGGAAAAAATAATTTAATTTAACATATTTAAGTGTTTTTAAGTTTTAAGTATATGATTTTCATATATTTATGACATTTTATTACCCTTTTTTCCTTTAATTATCGGTTTAGTCTAAATCTCTTTGTAAAATTAACTTTGTATAAAGAATATTTTTAATTTATACGTTTATTTTTCTCATATCCCTCTCATCAGCATCTCCAATATGTTTTTAAATTTTCTAGTTAGAAGATATTGCTCGGCTTGTCACAAGATAGACCGTTGCTCCATTTTAGAAAATAAAGAAAGTTTTGGTGAATTCGATCAGGATGATTTAATTTCCGAACAACCAATTTGTTCCTGTAGTCAGTCTAAACGCTTTTATTATAAATCAACTATGCTACTTAGGGCCATTCAAACGATTGTCCTTGTTGTTATATTTGTTGCCACTATTTCTACCTTAATAGTGATACGTAATGCACCCACTTTAAATGCTGATTTCAGCGGAGTTATTTCAGGATATGTTGATTTAAAAAAAGGACTGGATGACTTCAAGGCTCAAGAAATCCAAGAACAATTAGCAAATCGATCTTTTGACTGAGACTGCATCTCTAAATAGTTATAATGACTCCTTCGCTAAGTCAAAAATTCTGATATGCATGCTGTTCAATTAAGCACTCTAAAAATTAAGGCTGATTGCCTTAAATCTTATAAATAATCAAAATTGAAGAAAGTGCTTGGTTTGTTGCTTGAACAACTAATTAAGAAGGGCTTTTACGCTTTCTTTCTCAAGCCTTAATTCTTCAACCGTGAATCGGATTTTTTCTTGGCTAAAAGAATTTAGTTCAATTCCTTGTACAATACTAATAGCTTCACCATTACTCGTGCATGGGAAAGATGCAATTAAGCCTTCATCGATTCCATAGCTCCCGTCTGAATGTAGGCAGATACTGAACCAATCGCCTTCAGATGTAGGTGTAATTATTGATTTAACTGAATCAATGATTGCATTGGCAGCAGAAGCAGCTGATGAAGCGCCTCGGGCGGCGATAATTTCAGCACCTCGTTTTTGAACCTTAGGTATAAATATATTTTCTAACCAACCATTATCATTAATTACACTGGTTGCATTTTGGCCGTTAATTTTAGCAGAATGAAAATCAGGATATTGAGTCGCTGAATGGTTTCCCCAAATTGTCATATTGGAAATTGAGTTGACGGGTTGCTTTGCCTTTTCTGCTAATTGTGCTTTGGCTCTATTTTCATCAAGCATAGTCATTGCGAACCAACGATCTTTAGGGATTTTAGGAGCATTATTCATCGCGATTAAGCAGTTAGTGTTGCAAGGGTTTCCAACAACTATGATGCGGACATCGGATGCGGCATTTGCTTCAATGGCTTTCCCTTGAGAGGTGAAGATGCCGCCATTAATATTTAGTAGGTCGTTGCGCTCCATACCTTTTGATCTCGGAACGGAGCCAACCAAAAGTGCCCAATTTACATCGGTGAAGCCTTCATTTAAATCCGTAGTTGCTACGATTTCTTCCAGTAGCGGAAAAGCGCAGTCATCGAGTTCCATGATAACACCTTTGAGTCGATCTAAAGCATTAGGAATTTCAATGAGATTGAGTTTCACTGGTTGGTCAGGTCCGAAAACGGCACCTGAGGCTATACGAAATAGTAGGGCATATCCGATTTGTCCAGCAGCTCCAGTGATTGCGATGCGTATGGGTTTTTTACTCATTTGATTAAATAGCTTAAAATAAGGGTTCTAATTTTGTATATGCGTCTCTTAATAATTTTTCTGTTGTTTCCCAATCAATGCAGGCATCGGTTATGGAAACGCCGTATTGTAAATTTTCTTTATCCTGTGGGAAAGCCTGTTTTCCAGAATTAATATTACTTTCAATCATTGTGCCAATTATTTGTTTATTAGTAATACTTTGATCCACCACGTCATGAAAAACTGATGACTGTAATTCATGATTTTTATTACTGTTGGCATGACTGCAATCAATCATGATAGCGGGTTCAAGATGCTCTTTAGTGATTTTTTCCTGTGCATCTGCTACATCAGAAGCTGAATAATTAGGGCCGTTAGATCCGCCCCTTAAAACAATATGACAATTAGGATTACCTTTTGTTGTTATCGCATTGGCTTGCCCTGCGTTGTCTATTCCAAGAAAAGTTTGTGGCTGACTAGCAGCTTGTATCGCATTGATGGCAACTTTAAGATCACCATTAGTCGCATTTTTAAATCCTAGTGGCATAGAAAGCCCCGATGCCATTTGGCGGTGAGTTTGGCTTTCTGTTGTTCGAGCACCAACTGCCGACCAGCAGATTAAATCAGCAATATATTGCGGTGTGATGGGATCGAGTAATTCGGTTGCTGTTGGTAGTCCCAGCTCCAATACTTCGGTTAAAAAAGAACGAGCTATTTCGAGTCCTAGAGGGATATCCGATGTGCCGTCTAATTTTGGGTCCATTATTAGGCCTTTCCATCCAACTGTCGTTCTTGGCTTTTCAAAATAAACACGCATTACAATAAGAAGGCGATCTGATAATTCCTGAGATAGCTCTGCTAGTTTTTTAGCATACTCTCGACCACTTTCTAAGTCATGGATTGAACATGGACCAACGACAACAAGTAATCTTGGATCATCCCCAAATATGATTTTGTTGATTGCATTTCTTGTTTCTACAACAAATTGTTCAACATCGGAACTTCTTTTGATCTTATTACAAAGCTCAACGGGTGTTGGTAGTTGAGTTTTTGAGGTAATATTAATGTCAGTAATTTTTTTCACGCTTTTTGGATAGATTAAGCTTTTATAAGTAACAAGTTATTAATTAATATATTTTAAATTAATCAGAATAGGGTTAGGAATACTTTAATGAAAGGAGAAAATCAGTTATTAAAAGCACATTTGCATGATATGCCATGTTGTCTCCGCGTCTCAGGAGAAGATGCCTATTCCTTTTTACAGAGTCAGTTTTCAAATGATCTGCCTAAAGATCAAGATACTTTCGTAAGATATGGGTTATGGCTTAATGTAAAAGGGCGAGTTTTAGCAGATAGTTTTATCATTAGTTCCGAATCTGAGGAGTTTTATATTTTTAGTGAAAATTCAGAAGCATCTTTTATTAAAGAAATTTTAGATGCTCATATTATTGCAGATGATGTAATTATCGAGCCGATCCAATTAATAGGTTCAATTTTTGTAAATCTTCCAGCAGCAGACTTGCTCAGTCTTGAATTAGGGCTTATCAAAGAAGCAGCTGATCGGGCCACGTTCAATTATATTAATACGAATTTGGGAACGGGTGCTCTTTTTCCAAGAAAACGTTTGGAAGAAGAGGGTTTTGTTTTTTGTTTTAGAGACATTGCGACTTATTCTTTGTGCAAGAAGGTATTAGAGGAAAGCTCTGTTCACTGGATAAGTGAAAATGAAATGCATTTAAATCGATTAACTTTAGGGATGCCTTTGGTGCCCGATGAAATTGGTCCAAATGATTTGGCAGGTGAGGGAGATTTGGTTCCCTCAGCTGTTTCATTAACTAAGGGTTGTTACTTAGGGCAAGAAGTAGTGGCCCGTTTATTTCATTTGGGAAAACCACAAAGGCAATTGTTTGTTATGACCTTTGATGAATTCAATGAAAGGGAATCAATTCAATTACCTCTAAATATAACCGTAGAAAATCGTTCTTTAGGTGAATTGAGAACTTTATATCAGGATACAAATGACTCAAATAGATGGTATGGAGTTGCTTTGTTAAAAGTACGTCATTTAGAAAGGGTACAATCAGAGTTTAGATTAGCGGATCACTCTGTGGATAGTTTATGTAGACTCTCCGAATTTTCTTTAAGCGATATTTAATCATGGATGCTACAGAAAAAATGCTACAAGATTTATTTAAGCAAATGGGTGCGGATGAATTGCAATCTCAACGAATGGCTTCTCAATTATTAAAACGAGCCAATCAATTGGCTAAAGAAGAGTCGATAAGTGAAATAGAAGCACTCCAAAATTTGCTAAAAAAGATTTTAGAAGGACAGAAATAAGTCTTTTTCTTCGATTATAAGCTTTTTTTTGATTAATTATGCCATTTTACGGTAAATTATATTGACGAAGCATTACAATCCTCGATTAATAAAGGCTTTAACAATCAATATTAACTATATATCTACTCACTTATGAATAAAGCAGAATTAGTTGCAGAAATACAAAAATCACTCGGTAAAGACACATCAAAAGCAGCAGCAGAGCGTTCGCTCGAAGCAGTTTTAGAAGGTGTTAAAAAAGGTATCAAAAAAGACAAGAATGTTCAATTAATTGGCTTCGGTACTTTTTCCGTTACTAACCGTGCTGCACGTGATGGAGTAAATCCCCAAACAGGAGAAAAGATTAAAATTAAGGCATCAAAATCAGTTAAATTTAAAGCTGGTGCGGGTCTTAAAGCTTCTTTGTAGAACAATTTTTTTTCTTACTGCCCATCGCTATGCGATGGGCTTTTTTTTTCCTAAAGTATTTGCTAGTAGGAAAATTATTGATTTTTAATTATAGTTTAATTTTTATTTTGTCTTTATGGGTAAAACTTTATTCGAAAAAGTATGGGATGCGCACTCGGTAAAAACACTATCGAATGGTCAGACTCAATTATTAATAGGAACGCACCTTATTCATGAGGTAACGAGCCCTCAAGCTTTTGGTATGCTTAGTGAGCGGGGTTTATCCGTTCGTTTTCCAAAACGAACCTTTGCTACGGTGGACCATATTGTGCCCACAAACGAAATGGTTGAGCCTTATAGTGATTCTTTGGCACAAGGAATGATTGAGGAGCTGAGAAACAATTGTGCAAAAAATGACATAACCTTTTTTGATACGAACACTGGACATCAAGGGATTGTCCATATTGTTGGGCCTGAACAGGGAATTACTCAACCAGGAACAACCATTGCCTGTGGTGATTCACATACATCAACTCATGGTGCCTTTGGTGCGATAGCCTTTGGTATTGGTACGAGTCAAGTAAGAGATGTATTGGCGACACAGACGATTGCTTTAAATAAATTAAAGGTTCGCCGTATTAATGTGAATGGAAAGTTGGCTCCTGGAGTTTATGCAAAGGATGTTATCTTACACATTATCCGCACATTAGGAACTAATGGCGGTACTGGTTTTGCGTATGAGTACGGTGGCGAAGTGTTTGATGGATTTTCAATGGAGGAGAGAATGACCGTATGTAATATGTCCATTGAGGGCGGTGCGCGTGTGGGTTATGTCAATCCAGATGAGACTACCTTTGAATACCTTAAAGGAAGAAAATATTGCCCTAAAGATGCTAATTTCAATGCGGCAGTCGAGCGTTGGAAAAATTTTGCCTCAGATACAGATTGTCAGTACGATGATGTGGTAACAATTAATGCAAATGAAATTCAGCCGACAGTGACTTGGGGGATTACTCCAGGGCAGGGAATTGGCATAAACGAATCTATTCCAACAATTGAGTCAGGTGAGACTCAGTCAGCTAGAGCATCGATTGCTGAAGCATTAGATCATATGTCTTTTGAGGGTGGATCTGAATTAAAGGGTAAGAAAATTGATGTAGCCTTTTTAGGTTCTTGTACAAATGGACGATTGTCAGATCTCAAAGAAGTAGCTCATTATCTTAAAGGCAGAAAAGTTGCTGAAGGAGTGAAAGCAATAGTTGTTCCTGGTTCTCAAGTGGTTGCTAAGATTGCGCAATCTTTAGGCTTAGATGAGATATTCAAGGAAGCAGGCTTTGAATGGAGAGGAGCGGGTTGCTCTATGTGTTTGGCAATGAATCCAGATAAACTAATTGGGAATCAACTGTGTGCGAGTTCCTCTAATCGAAATTTTAAGGGGAGACAAGGAAGCCCAACTGGTAGAACTTTGCTCATGAGCCCAATTATGGTAGCGGCTGCTGCGATAACTGGGGAAGTTTCTGATGCTAGAGATGTTTTCGAATTTTAATGAGCATTTAGTAAATGTTAAGCTACTATAAATTTTATTATGAACGATAATTCTATAACAAAAGTTGAAGGCAAAGCGGTCTACGTACCGGGTGACGATGTGGATACCGATAGAATAATTCCCGCTAGATTCATGAAATGCATAACATTTGATGGTCTCGGCGAATATTTATTTCATGATGTACGATTCGATGAGAATGGCTCAAAAAAAGAGCATAATCTGAATGATCAACGCTTTTCGGAAGCTACTATTTTAATAAGTGGTAATAATTTTGGTTGTGGTAGTTCTCGTGAACACGCACCCCAGTCTATTCAAAAAGCTGGATTCAACGCCGTCATAGCTGGGAGTTTTGCTGAAATCTTTTTTGGAAATTCAACTAATCTTGGTGTGGTTTGTGTTATTGTTGGAAATGATGAACGAAAGCAAATTGCAGACCTGATTAATCAACAGCCAGAGCTTATAATATCAATTGATTTAGAGGCACTTAAGGTAAATGTTGGCGAACATTCTTTTGAATGTTCAATAAAAGCAGATGCTAGAAAGAGTTTGCTGGATGGTAGCTTTGATGCATTAAATGAATTACTTGAGGGCAATTCTGATGTGGATTCGATTGTTACAGAGCTTCAGTATATGAATGATTAAATGGAATTTATAAACCAAACTGGAGTTTTCTTTTTCCCATTGTTGCTATGCTCCGTTTTAGCGACCTTTATATCAATTGAACGTTACTTTGCTCTTAGGAAGACTGTTGTATTTCCAAATGGTTTCCTTGATGATGTCTTATCCGGAAATGTAAATTCGGTGACTTACAGTAAAGCTTCTTTGGCCGGTCGTTTGCTCGAGTTTTTTAATACTAATTCTCATGCCAAAGATGAAAAAATGCTTAAAGCATTTGTTCAACTTGAGATAGGACGACTCGAGCGAGGATTATTTATTTTAGAGGTCGTCACAGGCATTGCACCTTTGATCGGTCTATTGGGAACCGTTTTTGGACTGACTAGCGTCTTCGGTACTTTTTCTCCTGAACTGGAATTTTCTGATCCTAGTTCCTTTATTAGTGGTATTGCTTTAGCGCTCAATACGACAATATTGGGGCTGTTGGTTGCAATCCCATCTCTAGCCATGCATTCATTTTTTCAAAGACGAATTGAGGTTATTAGCCAACAGATTGAGTTGTCAATTGAGAGTCTGCTTTTTAAAGAACGAGGTGAATAATGTCTTATATCAAGCGTCGTTTAAGAAAACCTTACGTTAACATTGTCCCATTGGTTGATGTGTTAACTGTTTTGCTGTTTTTCTTTATAGTGACGATGCAGTTTAAACAATTTAAAGTATTAAATATAACCATGCCTGAAATTAGAACGGCTGGGATTAATCAACTTGATGAACAAATTGTCATAGCAATAGATGAAATAGGTGAAAAATTTTATAATGGAATACCAGTTTCTATCGAACAATTGAATGAATCGTTGGTTACAGCTAGTGAAATGAAAGCTGACTTTAGCGTCTTAATTATGGCAGATGAGGGAACGGAACTTAAGAAGATTACCGAAGTCATGGATTTGTGCCGAAACAATCAATTTAATCAGATTCGTTTACAGTCTAGATAATAATATGAAAGATTGGGAAAAGGCATATCAAGAAGGTGTTACTCCTTGGGATAAAGGCTACGCATCTCCGCCTTTAGCTCAATGGTTGCAGAAACATATTTTAAAAGGAGAGGGACTAGTCTTGGGATGTGGTCTTGGGCATGATGTGCGTCTTTTTTCAAAAAATTCTGCCAGAGTTACGGGAATGGATATTTCTCATACCGCTATCAACGAAGCGAAGAAAATCCCTGTAGTAAATAATGAATCCTATAAAGTAGCTGATTTTTTTGATTTAGATTCATGTTATAACCAAAGTTTTGATTGGGTGGTGGAACATACCTTTTTTTGTGCGATCACCCCTGATTTACGACACAGCTATGTAAAGAATTTAGTTAAGGTACTTAGGCCTAAGGGCTATTTTCTTGCTGTGTTTTTTTTGAAAGACCCTGAGGACTCTAATTTAGATGGACCTCCTTATAAAATAAATAGAGAAGCAGTTGAGGAATATTTTGGAAATGATTTTGATCTAAGGGAATCGTTCATTCCTGAAACGCATTACGAATGTAGGCCGAAAGGATCAGAATACTTGTGTTGGATGCAATTAAAGTAAGTAATACTTTGTAGAGTACTACTCATCTGGAGGGGAAGTCATTTCTTCGAAATTATCTTCCTCTTCCTCTTCTTCCTCTTCCCATTTCATTGTTTCATCGGCTTCGATGTCATCATCTAAATCTTCATCAATATGACTTAATTCTTTGAGAAGTGGTTCTGATTCATTTAATTTTTCATCTGCTTCTTCATCACTATCGAGTTCAAAGCCAGCTGGAAGATATTCTAAAATTGCCGTAATCTCAGAAAAGTAGTGGGTTGCTCTGCCTTCCATATAATCTTTATTTTGGGCTTCCCGGATATCTTCTTCTAGCTCATCTATTGTTAATTTTTGAGCAACATCTAAGGAAGCATTCAGCATTTTAATTCTTAATTTGCTTATATGGTCTAAAAAATCTGCATAAGGTCCTTTTTCTTCGTCTATGACATCAGGAAGCGCAAAAAATTGATCTTCACATTCAAGAATGCTTTCTTGAGTACGTTTTAAGTGAATCGTTTTATCTTTATAGATTTTTTCGATAATAAAGGTGTAAAATGCCTTATCTAAGAATTCATTTAAAAAGCCGTAATCATATAATGGCTCAATAAGATCAACGATATGTTGAAACTGTTTTGGGTCGATAATGGCTAGGCCTTCTGTATCCCAATGAATTGAGTCACTGATTTCAGAAACCCACCAATTCATGTCGTTGCCTAATTTTGCTTTACACCAGGATAAATTTGGAGAACTTTTTGCCATACACTGTTAATTTAACTATATTTTAATTATATGAATATCTTTCATATATTGGGAAATACACAGAATACATTTTGTAAAGAGCATTTATAGTATTTTTTTAATTTAATTTTAGTTTTTTCTTTTGATTTAGATACTTAAGTACCTAATTTATTTCATTTAAATGTCAGATATTTATAAAAATTTATTAAGGCCTCTATTTTTTCGCATGGAACCAGAGGAAGCGCATGACTCAGCTTGCTACTTTTTAAAGCTTATGGCTTCTTTGCCATTTGTTTGTGGTGCGTTTAGAAATTACAATCAAATTAAGGGTGATAAGCCAATAGAATTGTTTGGATTAGAGTTTCCAAATCGTATAGGGTTAGCCGCTGGGATGGATAAAGATGCTCAGTTCCCTGGAGCAATCGAAGCTTTGGGCTTCGGTCATGTTGAGGTGGGCACCGTCACACCCGAGGCTCAACCAGGAAATCCTCGTCCTCGACTATTTAGGGAGCCAAAGCATAGTGGGTTGATTAATCGTATGGGCTTTAATAACAAGGGTGCTGAAGCTATGTTGCGATCTTTAGAAAACGGTTTTGCAAAGCACCAACGTAAGATTCCACTTGGAATTAATATAGGTAAAGCGAAAGTGACACCTCTTGAAAAAGCAGTAGAAGATTATTCAAAATCCTTTTCAATATTAGCGGACCAAGCAGATTATTTTACGATTAATGTGAGTAGCCCAAATACCCAAAATTTACGACAATTACAATCTCGTGAGTATTTATCGATTATTTTGGATACCCTGCAAAAACAAAATTTGGCTTTAGCTAAGAAAATGGGGCGATCTTCACATCCTATTTTATTAAAAATTGCACCCGATTTAAGCTTTTCTGAAATTGATGTTATTTTAGAATTATTGCTAGAATACAAATTCAGTGGAATCATTGCCACCAATACAACAATACAAAGGCCAAATAATCTTATTCATGACGAAATAGGAGGATACAGTGGAGGCGCTTTTATCAATAAGCTATCAACGGAAGTCATTCGCTACATATCAAAGTCTACGAATGGTAGTCTGCCAATAATTGGGGTCGGTGGCATCGATAGTCCAGAATCAGCTGGAGAAAAGATAGACGCAGGTGCATCACTAGTCCAAATCTACACTAGCTGGATTTACAATGGCCCTATGTTCGGAAGAGAATTGGCAAAAGCTTTACAGGAAAGAGATATGGCTTGGGTTTAAGTGATTTGCGGGTGGCAAATCTTAAAGAGTGGCCATGAGTGTCTTCCTGCGGTTGAGCACATCAAACTTATCTGATTGCTCTTCGGCATGATAGGAAGAACGAATTAAAGGGCCAGATTCACAAACACCATAGCCTATCTCTAAAGCATAGTCTTTCCATCTTTGGAATTCTTCAGGTGTTACCCAGCGATCTACAGGCTCATGTTTCGGGGATGGTTGCAAATATTGTCCAATCGTTAGAATATCTACACCGACATCTCGCATATCTTTGAGTACAGTTTTGATCTCATCTTCAGTTTCACCAATGCCAAGCATGATGCCTGATTTTGTTATAAATCCACGTGATTTGGCATGCTCTAAAACCCATAAAGAGCGATCGTATCGAGCGGTTTTTCGTATGGGCCTTTGTAGTCTTTTTACTGTTTCTAAATTATGGTTAAAAATGTCGGGACAGGCATCGAGTACGATATCAAGGTATTCTTGTTGTCCTCGAAAATCAGCGGTTAGTACTTCAACGGCACATTCGGGTATACGGTTGTGTACAGCTCGGATAGTATTGGCCCAAATTGAAGCACCTCCGTCTTTCAGATCATCTCTGGCAACGGATGTTATCACTGCATGCTTTAAGTTCATTTTAGCGATTGAGTCAGCAACTCGAGATGGCTCGCCGATATCCAACTCAGTAGGACGACCCGTTTGAATTGCACAAAAGGAACAGGAACGTGTACAAATATTGCCTAAAATCATAACGGTAGCGGTACCACGTGACCAACATTCTCCCATATTAGGACATTGAGCACTTTTGCACACCGTATTTAGTTTGTGCTCGTTAACGGTGAGCAAAGTTTTCTTATACTCTGCACTTGTTGGAAGCTTTGCTCTTAGCCATTTAGGTTTATTTTTCAGCATATTTAATGACTAATTTCGTAAAAAATAGATTCAAATTCAACCACGAATCGTTCTTTTATTAATTTTTTTTCAGGCAAAGGAGAAATCTCTTTTTGCATTGATGTGACTGAGCCATCAGTAATTCCACAAGGAATGATCCCCTGAAAGTGGTCAAGATCTGGGTTTATATTGAGAGCTAGCCCGTGATAGGTTATCCATGATTTAACCGCTATACCGATGGCGCAAATTTTTCGGTCATCAATCCATATACCTGTTTTGCCTTCTCGTGTACTCGCTTCAATATCAAATGTTTTTAAGACCCTTATAATCACAGTTTCTAGCTTTCTTAAATAGGCAAGTAAGTCTCGGTTGTTTAATTGAATGATAGGGTAGACGACTAGTTGTCCTGGCCCATGATAGGTAATATCACCCCCTCGATTAGTTTTGTGTATTTGGATACCTTTATCTTTCAAGGTTTGTTCATTCCAAAGCAAATTGGATGCGGCACCAGTTCTTGAGCCAATAGTAAAGACAGGATTGTGTTCGGTAAAAATGAGAAGATCTGGAGAAGATGGATCGCATTTTTTTGCTTCAAGCAAAGCAATTTGATCATCAACTGCCTCGGAGTAGGCTTTAAATCCCCAATCAATAATGTTCAGTGTTTGTTCCAATGGATGTTGTTAGGATTTTGGATTTCTGACCACATTTCGAATACTATTTTTAGTAATGATATTACCACCACTGTTACGCCCTCGGAGTGCTTGTTCAGTGAAATCGACAATAATTTCTAGTTTTCTTAATCGGGGACTTGGTTTTAGGTTAATTTTTACTGAAGGAGGATTGCCATTCTCGCTTTCGTATTCTGCAATATAAAAGATCTTCGAACCTTTAACACCTTTAGTCAGATCATATTCTTTGTCTCGAGTGACACCACCAATCGAAAAGTGTTTGGCTAAAACAGGTCCTGATTTACCACTCCGGTAAATGATGCAATAATTCTTATCATTAGGATTTTTTCTGTTAAAGAGATCAATATAAAGAATTTTTTTACCAAAATAGGCTTTTTCAGAAATTTTCTTAACCATGAGAATGCCTTCTTGGTTTATCGATAAGACATCGCTGAGTTTTGAGCATTTACAAACAGATTCATCTTTTTTCATGGAATAACCAGCAAATCCTTCATCTCGGTTTACATAGAGTGTTTCGTTTGAAATTACGACTTCTTCAGCAATTACTTTTTCAAAGCTTTCTAACTGAGTTTTTCTTTCGAACTGCTTTCCGTACTGGGCTTTTAATTCTTTATACCAACGTATGGCGCAACGTGTGAGTTGTTTTAAATTATTTTCAGTGAGGGCAATTTTATCTTCTAAGTCTTTGAGTAATTCATCAGCTTTCAAGGAATCAAATTTAGAGATGCGTTTAATTTTTATCTCTAAAAGTTTCAGAATATCATCTCTCGTGATAGCGCGATTGAGTTTTTTGGCAAAAGGCTTTAGGCTTTTTTCAACTGTTTCGATCACTCCTTCCCACGTAGTAATTGTTTCAATCTTCCGATATATTTTTTCTTCGATAAAAATTTTCTCTAGAGAGCTTAAGTGCCATTTTTCTTGAAGTTCTAAGAGTTGAATCTCAAATTCCTCTTTAAGTAATTCCTTTGTTCTGTTGGCACTAATTTTTAAGAGCTCAGTGGCAGTTAAAAATTTTGGCTTATCGTCTAAAATTACACAAATATTGGATGAAATAGACAATTCGCAATCGGTGAATGCATAGAGCGCTTGGGTAATCTGCTCTGAATCTGAACCAGGGCTGAGATAAACGAGAATTTCTACATGATCCGAAGTATTATCTTCCACTCTTGAAATTTTAATTTTCCCTTTATCGTTTGCTGAGAGAATCGAATCAATTAATGAAGTCGTAGTCTTGCCATAGGGTAATTCACTTATGGCTAATAAGTTATTTTTTCGTTTTTCGATTTTCGCACGAACTTTCACTTTTCCACCACGCTTGCCATCATTGTATTCGGATATGTCAGCGGTGCCTCCTGTTATGAAATCAGGGTAGAGTTCAAAAGTTTGTTTTCTTAAAGCAGCAATACTGGCATCGATTAATTCATTAAAATTATGGGGTAGGATTTTGCAGGAAAGACCCACAGCAATGCCTTCAGCTCCTTGAGCTAATAAAAGTGGAAATTTGATGGGTAATATTTCAGGTTCCTTACTCCGTCCATCATAAGAGGCTAGCCAATTAGTTGTTTTCGAGTTGAAGGCGACTTCTAGAGCAAATTTTGATAGACGAACTTCGATATATCTGGGTGCAGCGGCAGAATCTCCAGTAAAAGTATTGCCCCAATTTCCTTGTGTATCGAGAAGGATTTCTTTTTGCCCGACTTGTACCATGGCATCTCCGATTGAAGCATCACCATGGGGATGATATTTCATTGTATTTCCGATTACATTGGCGACTTTATTATAACGGCCATCGTCAAGTTCTTTGAGTGAATGTAAAATACGCCTTTGCACCGGCTTTAAGCCGTCAAGAGCATGAGGAACTGCCCGTTCAAGTATTACATAACTAGCATACTCTAAGAACCATTTACTATAATAGGAATCTAAGTGGTTGGCCTTAACATTATCGATTAAGTTTTCATTATCATCGATAGGATTATCATTTGCCTCGTTTGATAAATTGAGCTCGAGATTATTATTGTCGGAAGGAGTGTTTTTTGACATAAATAAATATACTTAGATTTCAATTTAGTATTATTCGATTATGTTTTTGTCTATGAAAATTGTTCAATTCGCTGTTTATTTTTTCACACTTGGCTTTTTTGCCTCATTATTATCGGGTCATTGTCAGGTTCCATGTGGAATTTATGATGATGCTAGTCGAGTTCAGCAGATGCTAGAAGATGTCTCTACTATTCATAAATCAATCGATGAAATCTATAAACTAAATGATGAGAAAGATGTGCAATCAGCTCAACAGTTAATTCGCTGGGTCAATAATAAAGAGATACATGCGGATAAGATAATAAATACCATTTCTGACTATTTTTTGACTCAAAGAGTAAAGCCAAGTTCCGAAGATTATCTGCTTCGCTTAAGCGAACATCATGCAGTTATTATAT
>CENJ01174074.1_pt1 | contig 23492 bp, 4 predicted proteins | sample 356161 | NCBI WGS metagenome assembly CENJ01 (sample SAMEA2619531, study PRJEB7988) | marine metagenome | biome: marine biome (ENVO:00000447); feature: surface water layer (ENVO:00002042); material: "saline water (ENVO:00002010), including plankton (ENVO:xxxxxxxx)" | depth 5 m
GCACTACTATTAATCCAAAACAAAGAACAATTCAATTTAGAAAAGGAACTAAAATTCAAAGAGTGATTGAAGAACTAGTATTGTTAAGTGATTTTGGTCAACGACTTCTTAAGAAGAATTTTGAAGGTGCTGGCAAAGTCTCATGGTTTAGGATAGAATCGTCTTGTTATATTAAACAAGATGCAAAAACAGAAGCTGTGATAGGCAGAATGCCAAAGATATTTGTTTATAGAGTTGTACCATATGATGTAAACACATCATTTTTCCAAATGCCTAATGATGCTCCGCCTGGTTATGAACAACTAGTAAAAGAAGCACCCAAAGCATACAATTATATGTACACAGGAAGAAATACTGATATATTAGAATTTTCTATTAAATTTGATAATGCATTTTATAAAGCTGTTGCAATGGATATGGGTAATAGGTCAGCAAATAATAGACCTGGTGACCAAGACAGTACTAAAAAAGGAACAACAGCTCAACTGAGAGGTGATGTAGCGGCACAACAAGATAGTTTCGGAGAAATTGCAACTGTAGGCAAAAATCTTGGCGCCGCACCAGATCAAATCTCAGGAGGTGCTATGACAGAAACTCCAGAGATAAAAATAGCTAGAATGTTTAATGAATCTTTAGTTAACAGTGATGTTGACTTGGTAACACTAAACTTGAAAATCTTAGGTGATCCGTTTTATATTTCAGATAGTGGAGTTGGAAATTATGTGTCAGAAAGAAGTGTTTATGCAAATGTAAAAGAAGATGGTACTATAGATCACCAAAGCGGAAAAGTTGATATTTTATTAAATTTCCAAACACCTATCGACATTAATGATGCAACTGGTGGGTATAAGATGAACGGTCCATCAGTAGGAGTATCTAATTTTAATGGATTATATTTTGTGACAATAGTAAGAAGTAGATTTGAAGGTAATATTTTTACACAAGAATTGGAACTTGTTAAACGTGCAAATTGGAAGAAGAAGTATATATCCGAAACTAATCAAGAAGCAGTAATTGAAGCTAAGAAAAAACGAACATTAGAGCTTAAAAAACTAGAAGATTTATATGGTGAAGAGTCAGATGTATATAGGTTTGCAAAGGCGCAAGATTTAGCAGATAAAAGCGGGCTTGATGCCTTTAGTGTGGCTGAAATTAATGCCGCAGGGTTTACTCGAGCTGAAGCAGACAGATTACAAACAGCGTGGAAAAAAAGAAAACCACCACCAGCAAAAACTGCGGCAGAAATTGCCGCAACTGATTATGCAGGCGGAGATGCCGGAGGAGAATTTGGAGCCACTCCAACATCTCCAACTTATGACGATGCAATCTTAAGACAAAATAGAGCAAATAAAACAACAGATGCAGGAAACACATAATGTCAGAAGAAATCAAATCTCATAATTTAGATAAAAGATCGGCAGGTGTCGGCAGTTCAGCTTTACCACCTGGACCATATGTTGCAGAAGTAGTGAATCATCTTGATAATAAACGTCAAGGAAGTTTGCGAGTACAAATTTTATCTAACGTATTAAGTGGTAACGATGCTTCTATAGCAGGCCAACTATTTACAGTTAGATATTGTATGCCATTTTACGGTGTAAATTCTGTAACAAGTAATCAAAAAAATAACGATTATTACAGCACACAACAAAGCTACGGATTTTGGGCAGTACCACCTGACCCAGGAACAAAAGTACTTGTAATGTTTGCAGAAGGATTAGCTAACCAAGGATATTGGATAGGTTGCATACAAGACGAATATATGAATCATATGGTGCCTGGAGGATATCCTGCAGATAAACCAACTAATATCATACAAGAAGGAATACTTGCAGATTTTAAAGATAAAAGCCTACCCACAGGAGAATTTAACAAATCTATTTTATCCGGAGAAGGCACAGGACCTTTAGATAGACGTCGAGGAAATAATCCAGATAAATTTCCTAGACCACTTAATCCTATGATGTCTTTAACATTAACAAAGCAAGGACTAGAACAGGATATTGTAAGAGGCTTAACAACAACTAGTTCAAGACGAGATGTGCCTAATACTGTATATGGATGGAACACACCAGGACCTTTAGATAAACGTAGCGGTAGACCTAAAGGAAAATACGGCGAAAAAGAAACACAAGTAGATTATTTCAGAAGTAGACTAGGCGGCTCGGCATTTACAATGGACGACGGAGATCCTTCAATACTTAGAATGGGCATAGCTAAAGAAAATCCTGCAACTTATTATGATATAGAAAACACGCCGAAAAATGTTTCCAAGGCAGATGTTACTTTACCTTTTAATGAACATATTAGATTACGTACAAGAACAGGACATCAGATATTATTACACAATACTGAAGATTTAATTTATATAGGTAATGCCCAAGGCAGTGCGTGGATTGAATTAACTTCTAATGGTAAGATAGACATTTACGCTAATGACAGTATAAACATTAGGACTGAAACAGACCTAAACATAAAAGCTGATAGAAATATAAACATTGAATCAGGCAAAGATATGAACTTCACAGCTGGTCGTGATTATAAGCTAATGGTTAACAATGATAGAGATGTAAAAACAAATAAAAACGAAACTACATTTGTTGGTAAAGATAAAAATGAATGGACAGGAGATAACCATACAGTTGCAGTAGGTAGTGATCAAGATATACAAATTAAAGGATCACATAGAACAACTATTAGTACAAATTATAGTTTGCAAGTAGCCGGAGACGGCAAGATAGCAATTAATGGAGAGTACGGAAGTAAAGTAGCAGGTAACTATAGACAAGTTGTTGTTGGAGCATATAATCTAAACACAACAGGTGATAACAAATTTACTAGTGGAGCAAACACACAAATTAAAAGTACTGTCAATCACAAAGAAACTGCCGGCGGACAAATACACATGAACAGTCCGTCGCAAGAAGCTTTAGGTGCAGATACTATTAGTGATACATTTACTGCTCCAGTGACAAGCGATACCGAAGACAAAACACTTGACTCTACTAGTACAGATCTAACAGTCTCAGTAAGTTCGGATGCGTTACGTGCAAGTGTTGCGGCAACAGCCGAACGTCCAAGACGTATTCCTAGACACGAACCGTGGGACGCACACGAAAATATTAATCCTGCAGGTCATACACCTAGTGCTACAGCAAGTATACTATCACCTTCCCCCGAAATAAGGTCAGCGGCACCAGTAATTGACAAAGACAGTGATATACCAGATTATTCAGAAACATCAGGAATTTATAATGCTCAAGATCCTTACATTCAAGATCCAGTAACAGGAGAGCGTGTCAAAGAAACATTTGATGCTGATTTTATTCCTACTAAGAATACAGATAATCTTTCAGGTAACCAACCAGCAGATCCTGTACCAGTAGATGACATGCAACGTTATTTTCTAAGTGAACTAATAAAAGGTATAGGATTAGATCCAGTGACATGGAAAACAACAAATGCTCATGCAGTTGCAATGGCTTGTGCCCAAATACAAAAAGAATGTAATTTTGAACCTAGATCAGAAAGTATGAATTATAGAGTTAGTACACTACAGCGTGTATGGCCAAACAGATTTGGAGGAACAGCAGGTAAACGTAAAGCAGAAATATTAGTAGCGGGCGGCCAAGCCGCTATTGGAAACTCTGTATATGGAAATAGAATGGGTAATGGACCTCCTTCATCAGGAGATGGATTTAGGTACAGGGGTAGAGGACTTATACAAATAACAGGAACAAATAATTATAAAAAATATGGAGGACTAGCAGGTGTGGACATCTATAATAATGCAGATATGGCGAACGATCCTATAATAGCAACAAAACTTGCAGTGGCCTATATAAAAAGTAAAAGCATTACTTGGACTAGCAATAATTTTAGTTCTTTAGGATCAGAATTTAAAAAAGCAGTAGGATATGCAGATGCCGGTGGAACTAACACTAGTGAAAGAATTGGATTAGGAAAAGGATTTTATCAAAAAATTATTAACAACGAACTAACACCATTAGCAAGTCTAACAACAACGACACCTTTAGATAAAGGTGCAGGAGTATCACAGGTACGATAATGCCATTAATAGCTAGAAAAGTAGGATCAGGAGATATAGTAGATACAGTACATCCAATCTGTGTTGCTCCTGGAGACATACTTACTGATACAGGAAGTTCAACAGTATTTGTAGTTGAACACGGAATACATAGAAAGACAGACTTAAACGAAGCTCATACACATTGTCCACCTGTGTATGGTACGCCATTAGTAACACACAGTCCTAATGTTTTTGCTGAAGATTTAGAAGTAGGTAGAGTGGGAGATGAGTATGATTGTTCAGCTAAAGTAAAAAGTGTAACACAAACCGAGGTATTCGCAAACGAATAAATATTATTATGGCAACAGATTTATATAAAACAATAAAAATTACTCCAAAAAAAGAGAAAGCTCCACCTATAAAGCAAAAAGCATATAGGGGATTTAGTACAGTCAATCCTGAAAACAATTCATTTCAGCAGTTTGATATTTCATTGATTAAACAAAATTTACTTAATCATCTGAATATTAGACAAGGAGAAAAGCTATCAGACCCAACATTCGGTTGCATTATATGGGACGCTTTATTTGAACCACTAACTACAGAACTTAAAGATGCTATTACAACAAATGTTACAAATATAGTCAATTATGATCCTAGGACTAAAGCTACAGGAATACAAGTTTCTGAATTTGAAAGTGGATTACAAATTGAATGTACAATAATGTATTTAGATTATAATATTAGCGAAAACTTAAGACTACAATTTGATAAAAGTGTTGGTTTAGTGTGACACAATTAACTGCTAGTATTATTGTTTATAATAAATACACAGTAGAGCTTAAAGAAGGATAATCGATGTCATCAACCGACAGACAAAACAGACTGCTATTAGCAGAAGATTGGACAAAAGTATACCAAAGTTATCGAAATGCAGAATTTCGTAGCTATGACTTTGACACGTTAAGACGTGCAATGATCACATATCTTAGAAACAATTACCCAGAAGATTTTAACGACTACATTGATACATCAGAATATCTTGCACTTATTGATATGATTGCTTTTTTAGGGCAAAATATCAGTTATAGAGTAGACTTAAATGCTAGAGAAAACTTTTTAGAATTAGCAGAACGTAGAGAGTCTGTTCTAAGGTTAGCACGTATGCTTTCCTACAATCCAAGACGTAACCAATGTGCAAATGGATTATTAAAGTTTGAAACAGTAAGCACTACAGAAAGTTTAGTAGATAGTAATGGTAGTAACCTAGCTGAACAAACAATCATATGGAATGATCCTAGTAATGCAAACTGGGCTGAACAATTTAGACGTGTTCTTAATTCAGCACTTCCTCAAAACGGAACAATCGGTAAGCCATCACAAAGTAAAGTTATTAGTGGTGTACTGACACAACAATATAGAATAAATGGCGGACAAGATGATGTTCCTATATTTGGTTTTACAAAAGGAGTCAACGGTCAACCTACACAGTTTGAAGTTGTATCTACTGGTATTGACACAGACCTTAATAATATTATAGAGGAAAATCCTGTACCCGGAACAAGTTTAGCTTTTTTATATAGAGAAGATGGACGCGGAGCAAACAGTTCAAACTCAGGATACTTTTTACATTTTAGACAAGGTAAAATGCAATCCAATGAATTTAACATTACAAGTCCATCTGCTAATCAAAAAATTGCAATTGAAGCACAGAATATAAATGATACAGACGTTTGGTTGTACGGATTAAACACTTTAGGTTTAGCAGATAAAATTTGGACAAAGGTAAATTCAACAGAAGGAAATAATGCAATTTATAATAGTTTGATTAAAAAAATTAAAGACTATTATGTTGTTCAAACTAGAGGTAATGATGAAATAAGTTTAGTATTTGCTGACGGAACATTTGGTAATTTACCCAATGGATCTTTTAGAATCTATTATAGAACTAGTGATAACAGATTAATTAATATAGCACCATCCGAGCTTACTGGTATTACAATTAGTTTACCATATGTAAGTAGAGCAGGTACAACAGAAACACTCACTTTAGGATTAGAACTTAAAGAAGCAGTTAATAATGCAACAACAAGCGAATCCACTGCTAGTATAAGATCAAACGCTCCACAAACATATTATACACAAAATAGAATGGTTACAGGCGAAGATTATAATATAGTGCCTTTAACTACTAATCAAGAAATTATAAAAGTAAAATCTACAAATAGGACAACAAGCGGTATTAGTAGATATTTTGATTTAAAAGATGTAACAGGAAAATATTCTAGCACAAACTTATACGGATCAGATGGTATACTTTATAGAGAATCATACGAAAGCAAAACATCATTTACATTTGCAACTCAAACAGATATTGAAGGTACTATAGAAAATACAATTTTGCCTATAATTAAAAGTAGAGCAATTAGTAATTACTACTTTGGAAACTATCCTAAGATTATTGTTAGTGATCTTAATGCAAGATGGAAACAATCAACAAAAACAACAAATAGTTCAACTGGCCTATTACAAAATATCAGTGACATTCCTTATCAAGTAGGAACATTTACTGGAGGTTCATTAAAATATGTAGAAGCAGGCGCTTTGTTAAAGTTTAAACCACCTGCAGGTTTTTATTTTATTGGTGACGGTTTGTTAACTAGCGACAGCACAGCAAAAGGTGCTAGTAGTTACAAATGGGTAAAAGTTGTAAGTGCATTGGGAGCAGGAACTAGTGTAGATAGTGCTACCGGTGAAGGACCACTTGTGTTTAACGAAATTTTGCCTACCAACAGTGTTCTTGAAGAAGTTAAACCTAAAATAGTTAAAGATATAACCTCTGATGTTAGAGCACAAATTATTGATCAAGTATTTGCCTACAAAACATTTGCTTTAAGATATGATCAAGTTAACAGAAATTGGCGTGTAATTATTAATGAAAACTTAAACACTGTAGATGTTTTTAGTAACGGTAAAACAGGAGATGTAACAAACAATCAACTTGATTCAAGTTGGCTAATATTATTTGAAACAAACGGTGAAAAATATACTGTTACTAATAGAGGATTGCGTTATATATTTGAAAGCGATAAAGAACTAAGTTTTTACTTTGATGGACAGTCAAAAATTTACGATTCTCAAACTGGACAATTAGTAAAAGACAAAGTAGCAATAATGAATTTTAACACGAAGCCAGATTTGCTTACTGCATTTAACAATGATATTAATTGGGAAATTGTAAAAGAATTTAGAAACCCAGACGGATATGTTAACAGTAAAAAAGTCGAAGTTAGCTTTTTTGACTTAAACGATGACGGAAGTGTAGACGACCCAGATATTTTTGAAAACGTAGTTGCGCCACAAACAAATTCAGCAACAAAGTATATTTTCTTAAAGAAAGAATCATCAGATCAAGGATTTAGCAAATATAATTATTATAGTAAAGGAAACACCATTAATGTTGTAACAACAGAAACTGAGATAGGTGCATATAGTCAATACACAGACGGACAAATTTTTTACATAACAGATAATGATAACTTTAAAATACTTAACAGCAATATATTAAGTGTTTCTGCAGACTACAAAGCATATGTTGGTCGATCAGACTTAAAATTTCAATATGTGCATAGTGCAAACGAAAGTAACAGGATTGATCCTAGTGCAAGTAACATAATAGACATTTACATGTTAACTAGATCATATGATGTTAATTTTAGAAAATATCTCAAAGGAACATTAGATACGATGCCATTACCTCCTAGTGCAGATGAATTATTTCAAAACTATGGAGGACAGATTAATGAATATAAATCTATAAGTGATGAAGTAATTTATCATCCTGTAACTTATAAGCCTTTGTTTGGAGTGCATGCACAGGATAATTTACAAGCAACTTTTAAGATTGTTCCTAATGCAGGCGAAGTAGTAAACGGCAACGAATTAAAAACTAATGTTATAGGTGCTATAAACAGATTTTTCGGCATAGCAAATTGGAATTTTGGAGACTCGTTTCATTTTACTGAATTAGCAACCTATATAATGAATAGTATTGCACCAGATGCAGTTAACATTTTACTTGTACCAAAACAAGCTACACAAGGATTTGGAAGTTTATATGAAGTAAAAGCAGAAAACAATGAAATTTTTATTAATGATGCAACAGTTGATGATGTAGAAATTATTGACTCTGTAACAGCTTCAAGGATACAAGCATCAGGAAATGTAATTACAGCTACAGGAACAACAAACACAGGTATTAGAAGTCAGTCGTTGTCAACTACAAGCTCAACAAATACTTCAAGTACAGGAACCACAAGTAGTAGCTCAAGTAGTAGCTCAAGCAGTAGCTCAAGCAGTAGCTCAAGCGGTTCTGGTTCAAGCGGCGGTAGTGGAAGCTCCGGTGGCGGTGGAGGCTATGGATACTAATGGCACAAGATGAAAGCCCGATTCCAGCAAATGGAAACTCCAAAAGAAAAACAGTAGACCTATTACCAAGATATTTTCGAAGTACAGCAAACAAAAAATTTCTAAGTAGCACACTAGACCAATTAATGCAACCTGGTGTTGTAGAAAAAGTTGATGGTTTTATTGGCCGTAGAGATGCAAAAGCATTCAAAGCTTCAGATAATTATGTTTCTGATGTAACATCAACTAGAGAAAATTATCAATTAGAACCTGTAGCAATAGTTAGTGATAGTTTAGACAATGTATCATTTTATAGAGACTATAGAGATTATGTAAATGCAAGTAAGATTAGAAATGCAAATAATACAGATCATAGCAAATACAGTTCGCAAGAATATTATGCTTGGGATCCTCATATTAATTGGGATAAGTTTGTAAATTTTAGAGAGTACTATTGGCTTCCAGCAGGACCGGACGAAGTACCTGTATATGGAACAGCCCGAAATATTACTAGTACTTTCGCAGTTAATCGTCAAGACAATGTAGATAATAATAGTTATATTTTTAGTCAAGAAAATAAAGTTAGTAATCCAACGTTAACGTTGTATAGAGGACAAACATACAACTTTGATATTAATACAGTTGACATGCCATTTAGTATAAGAACAAGTGCTAGTATTGAAGACGACACTAATTTATATAACACAGGAGTAAGTCAACAGAAGGTTGAACAAGGTACTATAACATGGAAATTAGATCTTGAATCACCTGATATATTATATTATACGAACGACAATGATATAGAGACATCAGGACTTATTATAATTAAGGACATTAGAGATAATACAGAGCTTAATGTAGGTTCTGAAATTATAGATAAGAAAACTTATACTATGCAGAATGGTTATGCCTTAACTAACGGAATGAAAGTTAAGTTTTACGGAAAAATTAGCCCTGCAAAATACGGCGAAGGTAATTGGTATGTAGAAGGTGTTGGCGAATCAATTAAATTAATTGCAGAAGAAGATCTTGTTATTACTGCTGACTACCTAACAGATGTTTCTACAGAATTTGATAATCAAGGATTTAGTGCTTTACCTTTTGATGATGCAACATCATATGCAGTACTTAAAGATTATATTGTAATTAATAGAGCATCTAAAGATGGAAACCAATGGGCAAGATACAATAAATGGACACATAAAAGCGTAATAGAAAATATTGCTACTATTAATAATGTACCTGTAGTTTTAGATCAAACATATAGGGCAACAAGGCCTATTATTGAATTTGAAGCAGGACTAAAACTTTATAACTTTGGTACACAATCAAAAACCGCAGTAGATTTAGTTGATACAGTTACAAAAGATGTATTTTCGGAAATTGAAGGACAAGTAGGTTACTTTGTAGATGGTGTAGAACTAGTAAAAGGTATGCGTGTGTTATTTACAGCAGACCCAGACAGTTTTGTTTCAGGAAAAATCTACGAAGTAAACTTTATAAGCCAAAACGGAAATCAACAACTTGCGTTAAAAGAAACTACTGATACAACGCCGCAGACTAATGAAACAGTTTTAGTTAAATCAGGTACTGCTTTTAAAGGAAAGATATTCTACTATGATGGTATAACATGGAAACAAACACAAGATAAAACAAATGTTAACCAACAGCCATTATTCGATATGTATAACGATACAGGTACACAGCTTTCTACATTAGAGGCAAGCACATTTGTAGGAAATAAAATTTTTAGCTACAAAGTAGGTACAGGAACTAATGACACTGAATTAGGATTTCCTTTAAGCTATAGAACTATTGAGAATAGTGGAGATATTGTTTTTGATTTTAATTTACTAGCTGACACTTATCAATATGACGAGATAACAGATGTATTTACAGTAAGCACTGACACAGCTTTACTTAGGAAGTATTCTGATAGGACTACTTTTGCAAACGTATCAGGATGGACAACAGCACCAAAGAAATCTTCGCAACCTGTTGTAAAACAAACAACAGTTGGCGCAAGAACAAATAATTTTATTGTTGATGTATATACTAACAGTGGTGATTTAAATGATCTAGATGTTAAAGTTTATGTCAATAGTACTAGGAAAAGAGATGCTGTAGATTATACTATTAATAGAGTTAATAATTATGCTTATGTTACTTTTATTAATGATTTAAGTGTCGACGACAAATTAGTTTTGAAAACAACATCAAGTTCGCCTAAAAGAGATGGTGTCGGATATTATCAATTCCCTCTTAACTTTGAAAAAAATCCTCAAAACGAGAATGTTACTTCATTTACATTAGGAGAAGTGTTAGACCATGTAGATAGTATTGTTGATAACGTGTCGGGGTTTGAAGGATTATTCCCTGGTGTTAGTAATCTACGTGATTTAGGTAATGCATCTAAGTACGGTTTAAAATTTGTACAACATAGCGGACCAGTCAATCTTGCATTATATAATTTAACAGACAAAGATTATGATTCTATTGAGGCTATGAAATATTCTGCAATAGAGTATATTAAATTCAAAAGAGAATTTTTAAGGATATCTAATGAACTAGGATTTGAAGGTACTGATAAAGTACACGTTGATAAAGTTTTGACAGAATTAAATTCTAACAAAACAAGTAGTGATCCTTTCTATTTTAGTGATATGCTACCTCATGGTGGAGATACAAAAGTTAGTCACATTATTGAAGACCAGTCACAAACAATTTTTAGTTTAACCACAGGAATAGATTTTACAAACTTATCTGAAAAAGGTGTGTTAGCATACTTAAACGAAAAACAGCTTATATTAAATAAGGACTATTCAGTTAGTACAGATGGATTTTTAACTTTAACAAATGCACCAACTGCGGGAGATATATTAGACGTATATGAATATAAAACAACAGATGGATGTTGGATACCTCCTACACCTACAAAGTTAGGATTGTATCCTAAGTTTACTCCTGAAATATTTTTAGACGACACTTATATAAAGACAGCTACAGATTCAACAGGTCCTTGGAAGATTTACGGAAGAGATGAAACAACTACAAAATCCTATAAAGGTAAAGTAGGATGGTTCTATCCTTTATTTACAGATGAGGTATCCGCTCAACAAGAAGATCTACGTAACAGTGGTAACGGAACAGCCCATGTACATATATTTGCAGGCTGTAATACTTTATTTTACATGCCAAACGGAACAATGAATCATGCTACTAACGATACACAGTTAATAGACGAATATCCAAAAGCAAAACCTATGCTACAAGGACACGACGGAAGTTTGTGGAGATGCTTTGGAGACTATAGAGATAACTTATTACTAGACATTGAAAAAAGAATTTATAATAATATTAAACAACCATATGATGAAAATATTTTAGATATTGTTGATTATGTAGGTAGCAAAAATAGGGATACAGGATTTTCAAGAACGCAAGTTTCTAAAACTATGATTTCGGAGTTTAATAGTTGGTTACAAACTGTCGGAACACCAGACTACGTATCAAATACATATTATCGAGCCGGTGACGGATTTACATATTATTACGGAATGGCATCCGATCCGTATAATAAACCATTATCAGGTTTTTGGCGTGCCATATATAAAGATTTCTATAACACAGATAGACCTCATAGTCATCCATGGGAAATAATAGGTTTCAAAGAAAAGCCAGATTGGTTTGATACAGAATATGGAACAGCACCTTATACTAGTAACAACTTATTGCTTTGGCAGGATATGTCTAACGGTGTTGTAAAAGGAGCAACAGGTTCAAAAATAACTTATAGAAATAAGTTTAAAAATACAGACATTTACGATTACATTCCAGTTGACGAAAGTGGTAACCTTATGCCTCCTAGTGCAACAGGATATTCCCGGGGTAATATTACAACTACATATGCTAATGAATTTAAGTTTGGTGACGAAGCACCTGTAGAAACTGCTTGGAGAAGAAGTTCTCATTATCCGTTTAGTTTAATGATATCGTGGGCGTTGAATCAACCTGCACAGTTTTTTGGACTAGCTTTCGACAGAAGTAGAATTGTGCGTAACGGTGCTAGCCAACTAGTTTATAAAGACACAAGTAAAAGAATTGAATTAAGTAAACTCAAATTTCCTAATAGTGCTTCAGATTCTGAAAGAGTTTTCACAGCAGGTGTAATTAATTATATTCAAGGTTATCTTGCAGGTAATGATACTCTTAGATTCAGTGAATACAAAACAAATATTACGACACTAGAAAATAAGCTAGGTTCAAAAATAGGAGGATTTACTCAAAAATCTAAATTCAGACTTATCTTAGATGCTAGAACTCCTAGTAACGAAGGAAATGTATTTGTTCCTGAAGAAAATTATAAAATACAGCTAACAAAAAGTATACCAACAGATGTGCTATCCTATAGTGGTATGATTATTGAAATATCATCATCTGGATATATTGTAAAAGGATATGATAAAGATAATCCTATATTCAAATATTATCCTGTAAGGAGAAAAAACAGCGACAGGGTTATAAATGTTGGTGGTGTAAGTGAAAACTTTTTAACATGGACTGAAGGAAAAACATATGAGGCTGGACAGATTGTTGAATTGTCAGACAACTACTATAGAGTAAAAATAAGTCACACAGCAGGTGAGGCCTTTAATCAAGATAATTACCAAAAGTTAGCAGAACTTCCTGAAGAAGGAGGAGCATCAGCTTATCTTTCTACTAATTTTGAAACAGTTTTACAAGAAATGCCATACGGCACATTATTTAGAGATAAACAAGAAGTTGTTGATCTAATGATGGGATATCAAAAATATCTTATCACTGCAGGATTTAAATTTGATACTTTTAATCAAGATATAGAAGAAATAGAAAACTGGCGATTAAGTGCTAAAGAATTTTTGTTCTGGACAACACAATCTTGGGATAGTGGGACTATACTTACTGTAAGTCCTAGTGCTAGAAATATTGAATTTTCTAAACAATATAACGTAGTCGATGATATATATGATAATTTTTATGATTACAGTTTGTTAAAAGCAGATGGAAAAAGATTGTTAGCAGATTTTGCAACAACAGAAAGAGATAACACAAACGACTTTGGAATATTTGTAAAAAATACTAATGATGGAATATATCATCTAAAAATTCCTTTAGTACAACACGAACATGCTGTAATTATTGATAACAAAACTGTGTTTGGAGATGTAATTTATAATAGAGCACAAGGATATAGGCAAGAAAGAATTAAAGTAAAAGGATATCGCTCAGACGAATGGAACGGATCTTATAATATTCCTGGATTTATTTTTGATGACGCAGTTGTTACGGAATGGATACCTTATCAAGATTATAAAATAGGTTCCTTAGTAAAACATAAACAATATTTTTATGTTGCTAGTTCAAACGTTACAGGAACACAAGTATTTGGTGATACAGGATGGGTATTGCTAAATGAAAGACCTACACAAAAGCTGTTGCCAAACTTCGATTACAAAGCAAAACAGTTTTCAGATTTTTATGATTTAGATTCAGATAATTTTGATATTGAACAACAAAAACTTGCACAGCATGCAACTGGTTATCAAAAACGTAAGTATCTTGAAAATATTATTAACGATGATGTAAGTCAATATAAGTTTTTTCAAGGTGCTATTCAAGACAAAGGTACTAAAAATGTTTTAACCAAATTATTTGATAAGCTAGGAAGTGCTAACAAAGATAGTTTAGAATTTTTTGAAGAATGGGCAGTGCGTGTAGGACGATATGGTGCATCTACCGGAGAACAACAATTTGATTTTGTGCTAGATGAGTCAAAGTATAGACAAGAACCACAGCAAATAGAATTAGTAGATTTTATTGATCCGCAAGACACTACTTTAATTTATAGACTTGATCGAAATGGAGTATATGTTAAGCCAGATGGATACGATCATAAGCCTTTGCCTACAAAATACTTTAATGAAGAAAATAGTTACACTAAAACAGCAGGATATGTTAATCCGTCCGATATTGGACTTAGTTTGCAGACGTACGATGACATTACAACACAAAATAATATATCTACTAACAGCTACGTATGGACAGCATTAGATAAAACACAGCAAAGTTGGAATGTTTATAAATTAGAATCTACAGATTATAGGATTAATAAAGTAACAGAAAGCCAATCTAATAAATTTACTATCACTGTTGGCAAAACTGCAAAATTTGATAAAGGCGAAATAATCGGTATCAATGATATCTCAACTGCAACAGACGGATATTATAAAGTAGATAGCGTATCATTAAATGTTATAACCCTAATATCTATAGAGGGAGAAGACATAGACGCAACAGAAGATGATGCAGTAGTAGATGGTTACATTACACAATTTAAAGAAGCTAGACTGCCAACACTTGCATTAGCAAATGATAGCCTTAATGTATCTAATCAAAATAGCACATTATGGGTAGATGATGATGATACTGGTAGTTGGATTGTTTTAAACAATAGAGAAATATTTGAATTAAAACCTAATATTACAAATACGTCTGCAGGATTACTAGACTCTACTGAAAAAGATTTTGGTACAGCATTTAGTGTTACAAGTAATAATAATCGTATAGCTATTACAGCACCAAAAGATCTTAACGGTAGTGTTTATATCTATCAACGACCTAGTGATAATACAGAATTTGGATTTTTACAACAAATAGATGAACAGACAAACTTATTTAATTCTAACGGAGGATTTGGCCAAAGCGTTGCAGTAAGTCCAGACGGCAAATATCTTGCAATTGGTTCGCCTCATGCTTCTAATGTCAAGAGTAAACTTAAAGGTGATTACAATAATAAAGAAGCATATACTACCGGAGATATTGTTTTATACTCTAGTCAGTTATGGAAGGCCGCAAGGAATGTAGAAGCTGATGCTTTACAAACATATAGAAATCATTCATCTAATCAACAAGCTAAAGAGAACGACTATGATTCAACAAGTCAAACATATCCGACAATAGAATATATTGTACGCGGAGATTATACCTTAGGTGCAAGTTCTGATACAGATCATATTTTAGTCAGAGCAGAAAAAGAGCAATTTGAAGGGACTAAGCCAGGCGACATACTAACTTTAAAATGGAACAAATATACAACTACTACACAGGCAGGTATAGAGCCTTTCAATAATGATAATGTAATTACAGAATCTTTGCTTAATGGTAATCATACTATTGTCGACAAAGTACAACACATAATTCATATCCAAAGTGCATTAAGTATTCCTAATGCTGGAAGTGCAATTACTACTGATACTTGTAGAGCTACAATACAATATAGAAGAACAAATAACGAAAATGAGATGACTGCTTATATCAAAGATGTGAACGGTTCATTCCAAGGAACAGGTAAAATTTATTCTGATGGTATTCTAATTGGAGATTATGTAGAAGTATTACAAATTACAGATGATTACCATACAGGCTGGTGGTATGTAAATGCAGGAAGTACTTTTACAAGTAGTAATCTTTCAGAAACTAATGCAAATCTTGTAGTGCAAGACATTACACCAGAAAATGATACTGTAAACAATCCTTATTTCAGTAATATATTAGATACTAAACAATTACAAAATTTATCAAATCCTACTAGAGCATCTGAGTTTGGAATATTATCTCATACACAAGGACAAAGCAATATACAAGTTCTTGACAGTAAGTGGTGGATAAGAACACCACTGGCACACGGCAACAGCTTAACAGTAGGTGATAAAACAAGAGTGTGGTTGAATACTATACGTGTTAACGGACTAGTACAAGATCCAACTGCGATCGGATTAACATCAACATATATCAATGATACAGAGCATACTATAACTGATGTATGGAACGGCTATGTAGAAGTTAGATTAACAAATTTTGATTTAAATGGTGATCCGTTTATTCCAAATGTTGGCGATATTCTAACAGATACAGCAACAGGTTCAACAGCTGAAATTGCATACATTGAAAGATCATTTGCCACAGCAAAAATTTATGTTAAAAACAGAAACGGTACTTGGGCAGTAGGATCAGACTATGGCACAAATTCAAATGCAACATTTATTGAAAATGATTCAACTGTAAGAACTATTGGTCCTATTAATTCAGCACACATGGAAAATAGTATTTCAGGACCTATTATTGTAATAGACACTGGTACTAATATTCCAATAGTAGCAAGTGGAGTGAATTATTTACGTGAATTAGAATATTGGATTTATTCTTCAAATGTTATTCAAGGTATAACTGATAGTGCTAATCCACCATCTAGTATCAACTTAGATTGGACACGAGTTTATAATATTCCAGTAACTGCTGAAGGTTACGGAACATCATTAGACGAACAAGGTACGTTTGCAATTTATGAAGTGAAAGGTGTAACATATCAATTAATTAATTACTACACTGTACCTAATAGTGCAAACAATAGACAATTAGGAACTAAATTAAAATTTGTACAACCAGACTCAAGCAGTTATAAACTTTATATACATGCTGAAGGAGATGGTAGTGAAGCAAATCAAGGTAGAGTATATTTTGTAAACAAAAATTCTACAGACGATTGGGCATTATCTGTGCAAAAAAGTTACAGAGGTGATTTTCAAATTTCTGCAACATATTTTGAAAATGAATATGTCAAATTTGGTGAAACAATATACAAAGCAAACACAAATTTAATTCCAGGATCTTTTAATGTCAGTCAATGGACTGCACAAACAAGTGGTTTAGACTTATTAGGATATGTTCCTAATGATACAAACTTTTCATTAGTTGAAAGCACATTAGAACAAGCAAACTTAGAAGCATTTGCTTCTGACTTTGATGTAAGTGAAAAAGGCGAAGTGTTTATTGCAAATTCAGCATACACTAGTATCTATGAAATAGAAGCAGATGGTGTATCTCTTGGTTTAGATAGTAGTATTGCAAATAGAAAAGTTGTAGTATATAGACTTAACAGTAACAGTTATGAATATTCACAAATACTAGAACCTTTTAATCAAACAGAAGATTTTGGATCAACTATTGCAGTATCACAAGACGGCAAAAAAATAGCTGTTGGTGCACCATTAAATAGTGATGTTACAGATAATGGCGGAGCAGTTTACATTTATATTCAAAGTGGTGACACTTTTGTATATTCACAAACATTACGACCTATTGATAAAAAGCCTAATGTGGAATTTGGTACAAAAATTGATTTTGATGGAAATACTTTAGCAGTAGCATCTCGAGGCGGCACTATGGTTAGTGCAACTTCCTTTGATACTTACAAAAATTTAAAAACTGGAGAGCAATATGTGTTAGATCCTACATCAGGTTTAAATCCATCGCCTTCAACATTTGATAGTAATTCAACAAAGTTTCAAACAATTGATGCAGGAAGTGGAGTTGTAACAATATATGAAACTATTAACAATACTTTATTATACGGTCAAAATTTTACTTATAACTTAGACACACAAGACTTTGGAAATAGAATGCTTGTTAATAAGAATCATGTATACATTGGATTACCTAAACAACAAGTGCCAGATAGTAGTATATTAGATAAAGGATTAGTAGCAGAATATCGTAAGCCAGCAGACATGACATCATGGACAATTACAAGAAGACCAGTTTTGCCTGCAGATACAAGTAAATTTAAAGGATTGTATTTGTATAATAAAAAAACTAATGGTTTACTTACTTACTTAGATTATATTGATCCGATACAAGGTAAAATTGCAGGTCCTGCAGAACAAGAACTTAGTTTCAAGACAAGTTATGATCCTGCAAGGTATTCTGTATCTACAGATGCAACAATTACAGCAGATACTTTAAGTTATACAAGCACTGAATGGATTGGCAAATTATGGTGGGATATAGATAGTGCAAGATTTATTAATCATCATCAAGGAACAATTAGTGAGTCAACAGCAGATTTTAATACTTTATTCCCAGGAACAGCAGTTGAAGTTTATGAATGGGTAGAATCTAAATTATTACCTAGTGAATGGGATGCCTTAGTTGGTACTGAAGCAGGAACAGCACAGGGTATAAGCGGTACAAGTAAATATGGCGATAGTGCTTATAGTGTTAGACGTCGATATAGTGAAGCATCTCAAACATTTACAAATTATTATTACTATTGGGTTTTTAACAAAGCTACGTTGCCAGCCGTTGAAGGTAGAGTAACAACTTGTGCTGATGTTATAAATTATATTACAAGACCACAAGATATGAGCTATAGATTTGTAGCAATGTTAGGAGCAGATAGATATGCTCTTTATAATTGTGCTTCATTTATTGAAGATAAAGAAACTGCTATTAGTTTTAATTGGTGGACAATAGATAATCAAGAACAAGCTACACATTTAGAGTACCAATTAATCAGTGACGGACTTGAAACAAGCATACCTAATTCAGAAATAGAACAAAAATGGTTTGATAGCTTAGTAGGATTTGATAGAAATGACAGACCTGTGCCAGATATTAATTTACCAATTAAACAGCGTTATGGATCATTAAACGATCCAAGACAAGGTTGGTTTATTAATAGAACAGAAGCACGTAAACAATTTATAGAAAGAGCAAACAATACTCTAAGTAAAAATTTAATTGTTGATGAGTTTGATCTTTCTAAACTTACAGGTTTTGATCCACAGCCTACACCAGCTACAGGAATTTATGACACCACTGCTGATAGTTACGGTGAGATAGGATTTGTAAGTGTTGCTAGGGTTAAGCCAGCAAGTTTAACATTAGAAGTCGAAAACGGTGTAATTATTAATGTACTAATTAATGATCCTGGACAAGGGTATATTAACATACCAACTTACACTATAAGTGATACAGAAGGATCTGGGGCAGAATTAGGATTTATTTTAGATGCTAATGGTAAAATTAGTGATGTCAATATTATTAATGGTGGAAGAGATTATACGAATAGTGTATCTATTTCAGTAAGAAAGTTTGCAGTTCTAGTAAAAACTGACGAAACAATTGGTAGTAAATGGGCAGTATATCAATGGGACGGCACAGAGTACTTAAGAACTTTGACACAAAGTTATGATATAAATTTATATTGGCAATATAAAGATTGGTACGCCACTACATATAACCAATTTACATTTATTAATCATACCATAGACTCAAGCTATCAAATATATGCCTTAGATGATAATATAGGTGATATAATTAAAATTAACAGCGTAGGTACAGGCGGCTGGCTTCTTTTAAGAAAAATTGCTAATCTAGATACACAAGATTACACATTAAGTTACGAAACAATTGGCAGAGAAAACGGCACTATAGAATTTAAAAATTCGCTTTATGATGTAAACAGTAGTAATACTGCATTTGATGGTGCAAGTTTTGATAAAATATTTTACGATACTGAACCTAACACAGAATTTAGAAAAATACTAGAAATTTTAAAGTCTGATATATTTGTTGATAACCTTGCAGTGTATTGGAATGAATTGTTCTTTGCAAGTGTTCGTTATGTATTTACAGAACAACCTAATGTTGATTGGGCATTTAAAACTAGTTTTGTGAAAGCAAAACATAATATTGGAGAATTAGAACAAAAAGTTACATTCCAAAATGACAGTTTACCGAGTTACCAAGATTATGTAGAGGAAATGAAACCTTATAAAACTAAGATTAGAGAGTATCTAAGTGCTTATGAAAAAATTGATCCTGCAAGTAATGTAATTACGGATTTTGATCTTGCACCATACTACGATGAACAAGAAGGAAAAATTGTTCCTCAAAGCGTAAAAATTGTAGATGGAACTATTACTGCAGGAGTATCGGATTTAACAAATTATCCAAGTAAACATTGGTTAGATAATATAGGTTACCAGGTTAAATCAGTAAGTATCGCAGACACAGGTTCGGGATACTTAGTTGCACCTAAAATTGTTATTAGTGGTGGCGGCGGTACAGGTGCTACGGCACAAGCATTTATTGGTACAGGTGGTAAGGTAACAAGTGTTAAAGTGACTAACCCCGGGAGTGGATACCTTACTAGACCAACTTTACAAGTTATAGGAACTACTAGTGACGATGGTACTGTTGCGAGATTAAGTGCTATACTAGGAGAAGGAAAATCTAAATCAGCACACATACGTTGTAAATTTGATAGAGTTACAGGAACATATCTTTTCCAAACATTAAACGAAACACAGACTTTTACGTCAACAATAGATCAACAAATTTTTAACTTAAAATGGCCTATGCAGTTAAAGTCAACACAGATTACAGTTACAGTTGATGGACTAGAATCGTTACGAAGTGAATATAATTTTGATAACATAGTAGATACAACTAAAGGATTTACAAGAAGTTATGGACGTATAACATTTACTGATGCCTTAGCAATTAACAAAACTGTTGTTATCACATATAATAAAGCACCACAATTATTACAAGCACAAGATAGGATTAATCTTTACTATAATCCTACATCAGGAATGTACGGAAATGATCTTGCACAACTAATAGACGGAATAGACTATGGTGGTGTTGAAGTAAGCAGTTTTGATTTTGGAACAGGAAGTGGTTGGGACTCAGATCAATGGTTCACAACTACATATGATACTTTTGACACAACATTTGAAGATGAAATATTCCAAATTGGAGACGATAGCACAAGAGTACTAACTTTTGCTAGTCCATTAGTATCAGGAACTGTTTACAATGTTTACAAAAACGGTGTAAGAATAGATGATCCAAATTTTGGCACAGGTTCTCCAGTCACAAACACAAATGCAGTTATGCAAAGTATTACAGGTGCAGGTCAAACAGGAGTTGCTCTATACGATGATGATAGCATATTAGCAAATACAGTTTTATTAGATGAGGAAATTCTTCCTACTAGTTTAAATGATGTTTTAGTATTTAGAAAATCAACTTCAGATGGAGCATTTTTACCAGATCCAAGATCATATGATACTATTCTAAAAGGCGGCGATTTTGCATTTACAACAGCTAGAGGTATTAATCCAGAAGAAATAATAATTGATGGTGATGATTTTGTTTCACCGACCACAAGTAAAGGACCAGAGGAACAAGTTCCTGGACAAGTATTAGATTCGGTGAATATTAGAGTATTTCATCGACCTCAAGATGGCGGAAGCACACTATCAAGTAATTCATACAGAACTGATGGTATAACAGGTACTTTTGCATTTGGAATTCAACCACAAAACAAAGAAGGTTTGTTTGTAAAACTCAATGATACAATACAACCACAGACATCTTACACTGTAGATTATAGAAACAAAACTGTAACATTTAAAACAGTGCCTAATTTGAATCAAGATGTAAACATTGTTTCTATCAGCGGAAACGGAAAAAATGCTATTGAACAGAATGTATTTAAAGGTGATGGAAGTACAAATGCTTATATAACAAAAATACACTACACTAATAATTTAGATTATTATGCTACAGTCAACGGTGAAGCAGTAGATTCTGTTCTTACATCTAGCGGTGATAGCACAGATGAAGATCCAAAGGCAATGATTTTATTTGGTAGCCCTCCACCAGATAACAGCGTTATAAATTATGCAGTATATACATCTACAGATAATTTTAGTAAAATTGAAACAACAGAATTTACAGGTGACGGAAGTACAAAAATATTTGCACTAGATAAAACACCTTATAGTTCAAAACCTAACAGTCATAATGTTATTGTAAAATTAGATAATCAGATCTTAAATCCTGGATACAATCAATCATTTAATTGTACACTTGCACAAAGAGAATATTTCTTAGAAATATGGCAATCACCAATTGGAAGTTTCCAATCAAAAGATATCTTAATATTACTTAACGGTAAAGAACTTACTATTGCAGTTGAATATAATCTTCGACCTGCGAACAGTAGTGTTATACTTGAGCCAGGAATTGGTCGAGAAGGTGATATATTAGAAGTTTACATTAGAACAGACGGAGATTATGCTTTTGGTGATGTACAAACTATAAACAGTAATTTAACTTGGGTAGATAGCGGTGCAAATTTACAGCTTAATACAGCACCAGCAGATGGACAGAAATTAACAGTATACACATTTAACAAACATGATAGTATGGATTTCGAAAGACAAAATTTTGATGTTGTTGCAAGAAGTGTATTAACTGTAGGCACAGAAGATCACATAGAATTTAATCATATTAAAGCAGGTTTAGTTAAACTAAGATATCCTGCTATAGATGCTCAGTATGTTTGGTTAACAATAAATGGTATACTACAAACACCAAGTGTAGATTATAAACTTACTGATGATAAGAACTTTCTAAAATATGTAGGATCTTTTGCAGATAATGATGTTATTGAAGTAATACAGTTTAGTGCTCAAGGAGAAATTCAACCTAATTTTGGTTTTAGTCAATTTAAAGACATTTTAAATAGAAATATTTACAAGAGGCTGGGCGACACTGCTCCTATAAAACTTGCTAAAAATTTACTTACTTTAGACAAGGAAATTTTCTTAGATGATGCAAGCACTATAAGCACACCCGATAAGAATAGCAGTATGCCTGGAATTTTGTTTATAAACGGAGAACGTATTGAATACTTAATTAAACAAGGTAATGTGTTGCGTCAAATACAAAGAGGAACACTTGGAACAGGTGCTCCTGTAGTACATGAAGCAGGAAGTGATGTATATAATCAAGGACCAACACAAACAGCGCCTTATGCAGACCAAACTATTATAGATGAACAAATAGGCGATGGATCTACTACAGTATTTCCACTAGCATTTACACCTACAAGTGTAAATCAGTTTGAAGTCTTCGTTGCAGGCAAAAGATTGCGTAAAAATGCAATACAAATGTTTAATCCTGCTTTAGATCAAGATTCACCCGAAGCAGATCAGACTGCACAAGCTGAATTTTCAATAGATGGTACAACAGCTAATGTAACTCTGTTAAATACACCAGCAGTGAATGCTAAGGTAAAAATTGTCAGAAGACAAGGAAAACGCTGGGCAGATCCAGGAATTTCACTTAATGATGCGGAAAGTTTGGTAGCACGTTTCTT
>CENJ01011038.1_pt1 | contig 23439 bp, 20 predicted proteins | sample 356161 | NCBI WGS metagenome assembly CENJ01 (sample SAMEA2619531, study PRJEB7988) | marine metagenome | biome: marine biome (ENVO:00000447); feature: surface water layer (ENVO:00002042); material: "saline water (ENVO:00002010), including plankton (ENVO:xxxxxxxx)" | depth 5 m
GTGAGCGCTTTGTTGCGCCAATCGTCCGTTCACTGATGCAGGACTATCGGCGCCTTTCCGTAACCGTGGATCTTTCGAACCAGCGCCGTGATCTGGTCGCAGACGGTTTCGATATGGCCATACGTACGGGCGTTATGGATGACCCACGGTATATTCAGACGCTGATTGCCCGTCGCAACTGGCAGGTCTGTGCGTCTCATACCTATCTGGCGCAGCATAAAAAGCCGAAAACGGTGGAAGATCTTGCGGGCCATGAGTGTGTTATGGGCTCGTCGGAGACCTGGAAATTCGAGGTCGACGGTGAGCCGGTCATGTTTCGCCCGAAAGGGCGTTTCAAATGTAATTCCGGATCTGCGGTGGTTGAGGCGGTGAAGGCCGGGCTCGGCATTTGCCAGCTTCCAGACTTCTATCTGAGCGAAGGCATCGCCTCGGGCGAGCTTGTGCCGCTTTTGAAGAAAAGCCTGCCACCAGCAGAGCCTGTCTGGGCGGTCTATCCGCAGCGCAGACATCTTATGCCCAAAGTACAGAAACTCGTCGAACGTTTGCGGGCCGAGCTGGGCCCTGCAATGGGCGGCGCGCCACTCGAAACAGAATAAAGGACAGGATGATATGACGATTGAAACAGTCTCCACCAATAAAGCCTTTGGCGGTACGCAGGGCGTATACAAACATCGCTCCAGCGCAACGGGCACGGACATGACCTTCTCGGTTTATGTGCCGCCCCATGCGCCAGGCGCGAAACTGCCGGTGGTCTGGTATCTGTCCGGGCTGACCTGCACGCATGCGAACGTCACGGAAAAGGGCGAGTTTCGCGCGGCCTGTGCGGAGCTCGGCCTCATCTTCGTGGCGCCGGATACATCACCGCGTGGCGAAGGCGTGCCAGATGACGCTGAAGGCGCATATGACTTCGGACTGGGCGCTGGCTTCTATGTAAACGCAACAGAAGCTCCGTTTGCTGAGCATTATAAAATGCGTGACTATATTGAAAGCGAACTGCCTTCGATTATCGCGGCGAACTTTCCCGCAGATATGGAACGTCAGGGCATTACCGGCCACTCAATGGGCGGGCATGGCGCACTGACGATTGGCCTTAGAAATCCGTCTGTTTACAAGTCGGTGTCAGCCTTTGCGCCAATCGTTTCGCCTCTGCAATGTCCCTGGGGTGAGAAGGCGCTGACCGGCTATATCGGTGCTGATAAAGCCAAATGGCGTGAATATGATGCTGTGGCACTTATTGAAGATGGCGCGCGTGTTGAAACCGGCCTGCTGGTCGATCAGGGCACGGGCGACAACTTCCTTGAAAGTCAGCTGAAAACCCATCTTCTTGCGGAAGCCTGCTCGGCAGCGGGGCAGGCTGCCGAGATCCGGATGCAGGATGGGTATGACCACTCATACTATTTCATCTCGACCTTTATGGCCGAGCATTTGAAATGGCATGCCGACCGTCTCGGTTGATTAGTCAGTAAGCTGACGGTCTATAAAACTGGTGATCGCAGCCAGCATGTCTTCGGTATTCTCCGACGGGTAATGTCCGAAGGCATGCGGCGCACCGGGATAGAAGGCGTAGTCGACCTTGCCGCTGCGCGCCTGCCAGGCCTGCAAAAGATCAAACGTCATATCCTGCGGGATGTTTGAATCCATTCCCGGCTGAATGACGAGGATGGGTGGCAAATCCTCTGCCTCACCTGCCTGAACAATGCGCGGGATTGAGGCGTCCCACATGGCATCTTCATCGGCAAAATATCGTTCCGTTAGCGTAACGAGCTGGTCGATACCCGCACGTTGGGCATAGCGATAGCGTGTAATTGGCGATGAGACCGGCCACATGGCTACGACATAATCGACGCTCGCATCAATTCCGTCATGTGCTGAGAAGCCGTCATCTGTACCCGCAATCGGTGTGCCGAGATGGGCTTCGTTATTCGGGCGAACCGCAGCCAGCAGGGCGAGGTGACCGCCAGAGGATGACCCGATCAGCCCGATCTCGTCAGCTTCGGCGCCAAGCGCTTCTGCATTGAGGCGTACCCAGCGAACGGCGGCCCTCACATCGGCGGATCCGGCAGGGTGTTGATAGTCGGGTGACTGGCGAAAATCGATGGCCACCACCAGATAGCCGGCATCGGCAAGTGCCTGATCATAGACCCGACCTGATGTGCGATCATACGCGCCCCACGCACCGCCATGCACTGAAATCACCACAGGCAGTGGGCCTTCCGCACTTTGCGGGCGATAAATCCGTGCGAGCAGCTCAAGCCCTTCAGGATTTGCGTAGGTCACGTCTTCCCATGAAGCTGGTTCTGTCGCGACTGCGTTGGTCTGTGCGTGCGCTGCCATAGGTGCAGCGCTGATCGCCAATCCAAGTGCAAAGGCTGAAATCAGGTGACGCAAAATAATCCTCCCATCCGCCTGGCGGAATTTCTGTTTGGGTCAAACTAGTTCGCTATCGCGGTCACGACAATCTCATTGTCAGGGTAAATCGCGGCGCTAAAGTGCCGTGCATGACTGAACAAACCGTCTCTGTGACCGAAGCCACCGGCCCGCTAAAAGGTCTGCGCGTAATCGAACTCGGTGTTCTGCTGGCAGGGCCGTTCTGCGGGCAATTGCTGGGTGATCTTGGCGCTGAGGTTATCAAGGTGGAGCCGCCGGGCCAGCCAGACCCTCTGCGTGACTGGGGGCAGGCCAAGCCGGATGGCAAGTCGCTCTGGTTTCCTGTAGTGGGCCGCAACAAGAAGACGGTCACGCTGAACCTTCGCGAAGCCAAAGGGCAGGCCATGCTGAAAGAGCTGGTCGCAAAATCCGATATTCTCGTCGAGAACTTCCGGCCCGGCACGATGGAGAAATGGGGGCTCGGTTATGATGTGCTGTCAGAGATCAATCCTGCGCTGATCATGGTGAGAGTGTCCGGATACGGACAAACAGGACCGCATTCTAAAAAAGCAGGCTATGCGAGTGTCGGTGAAGCCTTTGGTGGACTTCGCTATGTGATGGGTGAGCCCGATCGCATGCCAAGTCGTGCGGGCATTTCGCTGGGCGATAGCCTGGCGGCGACCTTCGGCGCGCTGGGTGCGCTTGCCGCACTGCATTATCGCCATGTCACAGGGCAGGGGCAGATCGTTGATTCTGCAATCTACGAGGCCTGCCTCGCTATGATGGAGAGCCTTGTGCCGGAGGCGGGCGTTGCCGGTTATGTGCGTGAACGTACAGGCAGCTATCTACCGGGCGTCGCGCCGTCCAACATCTACCCGACATCGGATGGCATGGTTATCATCGGGGCCAATCAGGACACGGTCTGGCGCCGTCTTGCGGCAGCCATGGGCGAGCCGGAGCTGGCAGACGATCCACGCTATAAGGATCACTATGCGCGCGGCGAGTATCAACAGGAACTTGATCAGCATATTTCACGCTGGAGCGTGAAGCTGACCTCGCAAGAGGTTATGGATGCGTGCGAGGAACATGGTGTGCCTTGCGGGCCAATCTATCGCGGTCCTGAAATGCTCGCGGATGCGCACTATGCGGCGCGAGAGGCGATTACCAGGGTCGCTCACCCGTATTTCGGTGACATCCCGATGCAGAATGTCTTCCCGAAATTCTCGGACACACCCGGCAATGTTCGCTGGTCTGCGCCGGAGCCTGGTGCATTCAATGAGGCGATTTATTGCGGGCTTCTCGGGCGGGACGAACGCGAACTTGAACGGCTTGAAGCCGAGGGCATCATCTAAACTGAAATCACAAGGCGTATAAATTTTGCTTGCGCTGCCGGATTCATAAAGATAACGCATTATATAACATGATATGGGAATGCGTTATGCTGGATGTCCTATCGCAAAAGAATTATCTGTTTCTTGGTAGCCGTATGAAGCGGCTGGCCGAGCGTATGCAGGCTGATGCGACGAAAATCTTCGAAGCCAATGGACACGGTAAGCTCCTGCCTGCATTTAATACGGTGCTGGCGGCGCTGGATCTGCATGGCGATGCAACAATTGGCCAGCTTGTAGAGCTTATCGGTATCTCGCAGCCTGCAATCACGCGGACTGTGGCGGGTATGGCAGACAAAGGCCTCGTTCGGCTAACCGCAGACGATGACGATCAGCGTGTCCGCAATGTTGCTCTCACAGAAGATGGAATCTGCCTTGTAGCGCATCTGAAGTCCACGGCCTGGCTACAGATCGAATGTGCAGCCAAGAATATAACGCGTAATGTATCTGGTGATGTCATCGACCAGTTGACTGAGATTGAACGCCGCCTTGAAGAACGCCCGCTGACGGAGCGCATTCAGCCCGAGAATGGGCTGGAGATCGTGCCGTATTCAGAGGAACTCGCGCCCGACTTCTATCGACTGAATGCCGAATGGATCGAGGATATGTTTGTGCTCGAGCCGTCCGACATTGAAGTGCTGAAAGACCCGCAGAGCCATATCATTGATAAGGGCGGTGACATTCTGTTCGTCCGAAACTCGAGCGGCGATATCATTGGCGCTGGCGCATTGCAGCCGGTTGGCGAAGATGGTGCGTTCGAATTCACTAAAATGGGCGTGTCGTCGACAAAGCGGGGAGAGAAGGCGGGTGAGTTCCTGCTGGTCGCGCTGATCAATCGGGCGCGTGAGATGGGTGTTCAGAAGCTGCACCTGCTCACGAGTAAGAAATGCGAAGCCGCGATCCATCTCTATGAAAAATTTGGGTTTCGCCATGATGCCATCATCATGGAAAAGTATGCCGCCAAGTACGAGCGGGCGGATGTTGCGATGCGCTATCCGATGAATACCCAATCGGTGAAGGCGGCGGCACCTGTTGAGGTCGCTAAGGCGCAAGCATCTGCGCCGGAGCCAGTACCCGAACCCGTTGCAGAGAATCCATCGCAGCGGTTTGCGATCAGCTTTTCACCGGAAATGGATGCGCCATTATCATTGGCGCGAGGCTACAGGTCTGAAATCCTGAAGCGGGCGGAATTACGCGAAGCGTGTAATCAGGATGTCTGCTTCATGACGTTTGTGGCCGATGGCGTAGAGCTCGCGCATTCTGCAGATACAGTTATCGAACATCTTCAAAGCCTTGACGGTGAGCTGAAAAAGCTCCGCCATGATGGAGAGCATCTTATCCGGTTTGGCGGGGATGCTGTCGGGCTAGCAAAGGTGCGCGGCGAGAAGATTACTTTGAGCGTTGTCGCGCCATCAGATGAGATTGTCGGAAAGTCTGTCCAGCTGCGCTATACAGATCAGGGTATTCGTCTCGGAGAGATTGGCGTGTTCCCGAAAAAGCTCGTTATTGACGAGTTCGAGGCATCTATTACGCGCGTACGCGCGGAGATCATGCGGGTCTACCGCGCGCTATAACGAGGATGAAGCTATGAGCGAAGGGATAGAAAAACGACTGACCATTCGTTTTGATCCGGCCATCGCTTCGTCGACCGGTAAGCCGTCGCCGGATTTCGAAGAGAATGTCATTCGAAACAATCCGATACCTTGGGATGCGCGCGGCGGTCAGCAGATTGCGATGGATTTTGATTTTGATGGCCTGCCGCTTGGAGGATATCCCGGCTCAATTGTCTGGCATTGGTATGATCTGAAAGCGTACCAGAGGATGTTCGCAACAGAAGAATACTTCGTGATTCAGCTTGGTGGCTATTCTGAGGGCTTGGCCAATATTACGGGTGATCTCGTCAGGATCGGAACTTTCGGGCTTTGCTTCGAGGGCCAGCGCCGGAAACTGACTCGCATTGAGAGACCTGAGGGTGACCATTTTTACGAAATTGGCATTTTCTCGCGAGCCCAGATCATTGCCGAAATAGAAACGGCAATGGCCTGCGTTGAGGCAGAGATTCTAAAAATCGCCGACGGTCTGAAGTAGCATTAAAGCTTTTTCAGATACCTAGCGCCTCGCTCGTAGATAGGTCAGCTCGGGGAAGTCGTTTTCAAGAGTCTCGGTGACGAAGACCTCATTCTCGCTGCGTGTCTCCGCGGTGTCTGCGAAGACCGACTCCAGAAGCGCGTGAACGGCGAGCCTCGCGATCATTTGCTGGCGACCGGCGCTGATGGCTTCGCCCAGTTCGAACGAGCAAGCCGGCACATATTCGTCCGGTGAGATCAGGCCCATTTCCGGTCCGCCAAACATGCCATCGAACGGGTGGCTGCCCGTACCGAACTCCGCGACCGAGCAAACCAGCTCATCCGGATTTCCAAAGAGGCGTGGAATACCCGACATGAGGTCTGCGAAGCCTGCATGTGTGCCGCCTTGAATCTCCAGCAGTCCGCCAGATGAGAGTTTGTCCGGCATTGGCGCTGCATTCACGCGGTGAGGAACAATCGCATCCTCAGTGCCGGAAATCACCAGATACGCGGCATCGGTGGTGGTGAAAAAGTCCGGGCCGAAAACGTCTGCCGGTCCGGCCATGGAGACAGCGGCCTTGATCCGCGGGTCACGCCATTCCGGATGGAATGTTGTGAGCGTGGTTGTCAGCCCGCCCAGCGAGAGACCGACGGCGCCAATGCGGTCAGCGTCCAGCGTCACGCTGAAGGGTTTCTCGTCGCCTGACAGGGCGAGCATCTGGTCTATGACAAAACTCACATCGCCCGGTTGGCTCGGCACATCTGAAATCGTCGATCCGCCCGGTGCGGCGCCATTAGAAAGCGGGAAACGCGGTGCGGCGACGACATAGCCATGGCTTGCCAGAAACTCTGCGATATAGGCGCCGCCTACATTATCGGACCGGAAGCCGTGGCTGTATATAACAAGCGGGGCAGGGCCATCTGTATCTTCCGGATACCAGATGCGCGTCGGCAGTGTGCGATCAGGCGCGCCTTCGAACTCTCCGTTGGGCGGGGTAGACCGGGTTGAATCAACCCAGATGTATTCATTGGTTGCGATCTCATATGGCCCGTCAGCTAATCGCGCAGCGCTCTCTGAATTCTCAGGCGGGGGCGAAGGGCGTGTCACGAAAAGACCAATGGAAATGGCGGCGATAACAGCAACCAGCACGATCAGGATGATGATCCCGATCCACTTCAACACCTTCAACATGAGTCTTCTCTCCCACCCGAGTTTTCTAAACTGTCCGGCGATTACGCAGCAGAGGCAAGTGCGAAGTAGCAGATCAGCGCTGGTATTTGATGAACTTTGTCTGTTTGGCCATGCGATCATAAAGCTTCATGGCCGTGTGGTTGTCGTTCTCGGTCATCCAGTAGACAGTCGGGCATCCCATCGCGTCGCCCGCGTCATAAACGGCTTGAATAAGCGCACGGCCTGCACCAGTGCCGCGCACCTCCGGATTTACATAGAGGTCCTGCAGGTAAATGACGTCTCCAGGCCGCCAGCAATGGCGTTGGCGCATGAAGTGGGTGAGGCCGACTGCCGTGTCGCCCTGCCAGGCGATCAGACCATGCGGGTCATAAAGCTCGTCGGTTAGAAGGCGGGCAAATGTCGCGTCGTAAACCGATTGCGGCAGCTCGGATTTGTAGAAGATCAGATAATCCGTCCACAGTTTCTCCCAGACGGGTTTGTCTTCTGCGCGTACTGGTCGAATCTCTAACTGGCCCGTCATTGTTTTGCCCCGTCTTCTTGTCCTGAATATTGCTAATGCGGACGGGATGCGAGGGCGTCAAGCTGGACGAAAGATCAGAGCTCGCTTGCGCCGCCATTGCCCAAAAGATCATCCTCACCTTTGGCACGGCGCTCTGCGTCGACGCGTTCCTGAAGCGATGTATCGGGCGAGGTGTCTGGTACATCCGGGGCCTTTTCCGGCGCAGGTGTTTCCTCCGGCGTGTCCACTTCTTCAACGACCGCTGAAACAGGCTGGGTCGGAAGGGCTGCGCCGCCTTTAATGGAGATACGATAGCTCGGGTCTGGCAGGCTGAAGCCCGCTGCTTCGAGCGCAGTTTTGACCGCAGAGATCGCAGCCGAACGCGCTTTGTTGAAATCGGTATCGCGTTGATCGACCCATCCATTGAAGGATAGATCCGTCGTTGAGGCGCCCAGCTCTTTGATCAGGCCGACCGCGGGAGGATCTGCGAGTACAAAATCCAGCTTTTCGAGTGTTGCCTGCCCAAGCGAAGCGGCTTCCATCTCGTCCTGTTCTGGGTCAATGCCAAGCATGAAGCTGAACCGGCGATCCGGATTGCGCGAATAATTCAGAATGACGCCTTTGAAGACATTGGCGTTCGGAATGCGAAGATGATTGCCATCCAGTGTCATCAGGATTGTCGCGCGTGATGTCAGGCGGATCACACGGCCTTCTTCGCCATTGATGACGACGTGATCATTCGGCTGGAAGGGCTGACGAATAGACAGCATGACCGATGCAGTGAAGTTCTCGATCGTATCTTTGACAGCAAAACCGATGGCGAGGCCCACCACGCCAGCGGCGCCGAGAAGCGTGCCGAGAAACGCCGTTGCGCCAATCAGGCTTAGCGCCGAAATCATGGCGATGATGAAGGCGAGTGTGAACACGAAGGTCGAAATCAGATCGGCCACAAAGCGGTTTGGCGATATGGTGCGCCAGATGAATTGCGCGCGCGACAGCAGCCAGCCGCCCATAAGCACGAGCGCGAATACACCAAGCGCTAGCGCGTAGAGCGGGATATAGCGGATGAAGGCTTCAATCTGCCCACGCGCGGCGTCCATGGCTGGGGTGACGCGATTGGTGACTGAGGCATCACGGGTGATCTGGTTCTGGACCGCGACAACGCCCTCAACGCGGGCTGAGAGCGTTTCAGCCAGGTCTATCGCATCAGCATTCGTTGTTGTGCCTGAAAGCGTCACCACGCCTGACTGAACGCTGGCTTCGATGCCTTGAAGCGATTCAAGTTGGGCAAAGATATCGTCAATCCGTTCGAGGATAGCTGCATCATCCGGCACGCCTTCTTCGAGTGAAATGGGCGCATCTGTTTGGGAGGCATCTTGCGCCTGCAGCGTCAGCGGGCTGAGGAGGCTCAGAAAGAGTGTGAGAAGCCCGAGGCGAAACAGGGATGCAGATGTCATGGGAAAGAAACTTGCGCCCTCTCTGACGGTTCCGCAAGCGCAATAAAAAAGCCGCCCTGTCAGAGCGGCTTTGATTGGTAGGTGTCAGCGAAGCTACGCAGCTGAGCGAATTTCGTCGTCATCGCCTTGTGGAACTGCGCCGGAAGCATCGGCTGGCATCATGCAGATGACGCGTGTGCCTTCGCCAGGGGCTGATTGCATCATGACCTGACCGCCATGCAGCTCTACGAAAGAGCGGACGAGTGCAAGGCCGAGGCCTGCGCCGCGGCGGTCGCCGGATGCAAAGCTGTCAAACACGGAGGCTTGCTGGTCGTATTCAATGCCTGCACCTGTATCGGAGACAGAAAGCCAGACCATATCGTCCTGTTTGTGAGCTTCGATGGTGATCTTGCCGCCAGAGTCCGTGAAGCGCATCGCATTGGTCATCAGATTGAACAGGATCTGACGCAGGCGGCGCTCGTCGGCCATCATCGTGCCAATGTCAGGCTGCAGTTCGCAGACGACTTCAACCTCTGTGTCCTCGGCGTTTGACACCATCATGTTGATGCTGTCGTTCACGACCTCTTTCAGGTCGACGGACGAGATGTCGAGGTCGAGACGGCGGGCCTCAATCATGGCCAGATCGAGAATGTCGTCGATCAGCTTGGAGAGGTTGTTAGAGGCGGTGAGGATGGAATCCACAAAGCCTGATTGCTGTTCGTTCAGCTCGCCAACCTGACCGCTCTCAAGGAACTGCGTGTAGCCGAGGATGGTCGTCAGTGGTGAGCGGAGCTGATAGCTGACATTGCGCACGAACTCTGTGCGTAGCTTGTCAGCGGCTTCAAAGGCTTCGGCGCGCTCGCGGAGCGCTTCTTCCACACGGCGAGCAGCGGTCATGTCGACAAATGCAACTAGCGTCGCGCCATCTGGCAGAGGCTGAGTGAGATAGGTCACCACACTGCCGTCGGAGCGTTTCATCTCGCCGGTTGTTTCGCGGCGCGCTTCGGAAGACGGGTTGGTGATATGGCCTTTGATATTGGCCCATGTGTCCTGATCGTGGAACAGCTTGGTGCACAGCCCTGAAAGGTGGTTGTAATCCACCTCGCCCTCAAGATCCTTAGCATCCAGCTCCCACAGGCGCATGAAGGCTTCATTGTGCAGGCGCAGGCGGCCATCCGGGCCGAACACGGTGACAGCTTCGTGCAGATTGTTGAGCGTCGCTGTCTGCGTTTTGATGAGCATTTTGTATTTGCTCTCAAGGGCCAGCTCGTCCGTCATGTCTTTGAACAGAATAAGAAGACCGCCCAGCGGGTGGTGCTGGCGGGTGACTTTCAGCGTACGGCCATCCGGCAGACGCCAGATATCCTCGGCTGTTGAGGATTTCATCTGGTAATGGGCCAGCTCTTCTGCGCGCCATTCACCGAAATTGGCGCGCGCTGGCAGTTTGCGACCAGCGCGGAGCTCGTCCAGAACCTGTCCATGGTTCGGCTTTTCGATAAGGAAGCTGTCTTTCAGGTCCCACATTTTGGAGAAAGCGCGGTTGAAATAGACGAGGCGGCGGTCGCCGCCGAAAATCGCCACACCTTCATCGATATGGTTCAGCGTTTCGTCGTGCGCGCGGACGTGACGGGTCAGCGTTTCCTGCGCATCGACTTCGTCGGTGACGTCGAACGCCATCGCGCCAGCACCGCCAGAGAGCGGGAAGGTCAGAACCCGCATGGAGCGGCGCTCGCCATTCACTGAAATCTGACGTGTCTCGGAAATTTCCGAATTGCTTTCCAGCGTGGATTTGACCTGATCACTTACCTGCGAGTCGAGATGGATTTGCTTCTCGAGCGCGGAGTCGAGGTTGCGCGCTTCAACGGCGGTGAGATATGCACTGTTCGCCCATTGCAGACGACCCGTGCCGGACAGACGCCAGGCCGGGAAGGGGGCTTTGGAGAGCATGTCGAGAAAGGCTGTCGGATCGCGTGCAACGACCTGACGGGCTTCTTCAATGCGGAAGCGGGCAGAGCTTTCTTCAAGGCCTTTAATCGTTGAGTCCGTCAGCCACATGACGGCACGTGCACCGGCGGTGCGGCCATCAGCTTCCAGAAAACGCCCTGACGGGCCAATCAGCGTCAGCGAGAATGGTGACCCAGAAAGGCGAAGTTCACGTAGGCGCTGGCGAAGCGTTGTGTCTTTGCCGGATGCGTCACGCGCTTCCAGATCAGCAAGGCCTTCGACAATCCGGATAGCCGGATCATGGGAAAGCGAGTCATCTGTAAATCGCAGGAGGCCGGCGAGTGCCACGGGCGATCCGTAAACGACAGGGGAGCCAACTTCGTCACCGTCCAGTGCGTCATCTTCCCAGACGAGGATGATACCCGGATGGGCGTCGAAAATGCTTTCAGCGCGAATGAGTTGTTCTTCGGAGGTATCTGCGCGCTGGCGGAATTTGCGTGCTGCGCCGCGATGGCCGTCTGTAACGCGTAGCGACCAAAGCATGGAAGACAGCGCCAGAGCTGAAGCTCCGACAGCCACCATGACTGGTATCTGATCTGCACTAAACGCCATAAGGCCGCTCCGTCTCGAACAAGTCGCCGAATCTTTTCAGATTCCGCCACTTTAACGAAATGACCGGTTTCAGTTAATGTCCCGTTAATGAATGTTTACGGTTTCAGGCGCGCTGGGAGTTTGAACGCTCGCTGGCATCGCTTCCTTCGGCTTTCAATTCCAGGCCTTCGCGGACGGCATCAATCAGGCGCTCCGGTGTTAACGGCTTGCCGACATGCATATCTGCCCCGGCCATCATGGACTGGTCGCAGTGTTCGGGCATGGCATTCGCGCTGAGTACCAGAATTGGGGTGTGGCCCCGATTCTCATTGCTTTCGATTTCACGAATCTGGCGGGTGGCTACCAGGCCATCCATCACCGGCATGCGCATATCCATCAGGATGACATCATAACTGCCATTCTTATAGGCTTCGACAGCGTCCTGGCCGTTCTCGACAATCTCAACGTCGACACCCAGCGGTTTAAGGATGAGTTGTACGACACGCTGGTTGACCGGGTGATCTTCAGCGAGCAGGACGCGCGTGGATGACAAATGGTCGGCGAGTGCCTCAGCCTCTTCCGATACAGGCGTCAGCGAAGGGTTTTGTGTCTGACAACGAACCAGCGGAATTTCGAACGCAAACACGCTGCCATGTCCCGGGCGGGACCGCGCCATGATTTCGCCTTTCATCAGCTCTACGAGCGATTTCGAGATGGTCAGGCCGAGACCCGTGCCGCGGTTTGGTTCGGCAACGTTTTTCGTCGGTTGTGCATATGGTTCGAAGATCTGCGCAAGGCTTTCTGCGTTCATGCCAACGCCAGTGTCAGTGACTTTGAAGCTGACCACCTGCCGCGTGACATCAAGATACTCGCCGCCGCTGACATCTATTGTGACTGAGCCTTCGCTGGTAAACTTGATCGCGTTGGTGATGAGATTGTTCAGCACCTGCCGGATGCGGACTTCATCAGCCAGGAAATAGCCATGTGCTGAGACATCAAAATTGAGATTGAGGTCCAGCCCGCGTTCCCTGGCTGTGTGGCGATGGAAATCACATAGTTCCGTCACGCAGGATGCGAGATTGGTAGGGTTCCTGATAAGCTCAAGCTTGCCGGCTTCGACTTTTGATACATCCAGAACGTCCGACAGCTGCCGCTCCAGCATTTGCGTAGACTGCTGGATGAGCTCCACCATCTCAGACTGTTCGGTCGTGAGGTCTGTGCGATTGAGTGCGCCTGAAACGCCCAGAATGCCATTCATCGGCGTGCGGAGTTCATGGCTCATGGTCGCGAGGAAGGTCGACTTGGCCTGGCTCAGGCGGTGTAGCTTCTCGGTGCGTTGAGCAACCGTGTCTTCCAGTTTGGACGTGTAGGCTTCAGTGCGATTTCGGAAATCGGCGAGCGTGCTTGCAAGCTGACCAATCTCGTCCCTGCGTTCTGTAAGTTCATCAATCTGATGATCCATGTCGCCGGTTGCGCCCGCCGGCGCGTGAAGTGATCGCGTTAAAATGCCAAGCGGTTTCAGTGCGACGCGGCGTACAAAGATCGTCATGCCGATAATGACACAGGCACCAACCGTGAGCGACATGATGAAGATCGGGACGAGCTGGTTGAGCGATGCATAAAGCAGCGTTTGTTCCGGTATCGAAATAACCAGATACCAGTCCGGAATTTCCAGATGATAGAAAGCGATGGCTTCGGACGCAAAATGCTCGGGGTTACGGAAGAATACGTCGCTTCCTGATCGGGTGTCCCGGAACGTTTCCAGAAGCTCTTCAGGGTCGATCAGGTCTTCCATGGCATGCATCAGCGCGGGACGCACACTCGTGGTCTCGTCAATGTCGTGATGCGCGATGAGCTGACCTTCCGACGAAATGAAGTAAATATCGGAGTCCATATTCGGCAGAGCATCAAATGCGGCCTGGAACACCTCGTTGACGAACATTGTCGTGCCGAAAATACCAACCTGTCCGCCGCCGAACTGGCGAAGCGGGGTCTGGCAACCTGTGACGAGGGTTTCGCCGGTCTGGTCGTAAGCTGCGCTCATGAGAGGTGTGCAGCGTGTGAGACCTTCGGGATTAACCTCAGGCTGCGATACATCACCAATGCCGATGCTTGTTGCGCTGAAATCGTGGGGCGCTTCATGGCGGTAAAATTCCAGTCGGTCCGGACGGTTAGGCGCAAAAATAATGAGATCGTCCAGTGGCGACATGAACCAGAGGCTCTCATGTGTATCGTTCATGCCAACGCCGTGGCGGGCGATTGTCAGGAAGGCCGAATAGAAGGTGCGCTCACGCGCCGGCGTCCATTCATGTGTGGAACTGCCGAGCGCTGCGATGCCGTAAACACGGCCATAGCCCGGAATAAACACACCTTCGAACAGTTCATCGGTACCTCGGCGGGCACCATTTTCCTGTAGCGGGAAATAGGTGTCGAGCCCGGTCTGGATTTCTGCGTCGGTCAGGCCTTCAACATACTCGTTGAAGGTTTGCATTGCGGCGTTCTGGGAGTCGGCAATGGTGTTGAAGAACGCATCTTCTCTGAGGCCGCGTTCGGACATGTAGTCCGCCAGAGCGCTGCTCTGTTGATGGCGCACATGCCAGTTGACGCTGACGGCAGCGGCAAATGCGGTTGCAAGAATGGCAAGCACTGTCGACGCTATCAGGAATTGCGTGAAGCGCCTCTCGAGACTCATCGTTATCATTTTTTTGATTCTCAGGCCGAAGCCCGGAACCCCTTACTCATCACCTGAGCAGCATTAACAACGACTATCCTTTAAATATGAATAACACGGCGCGTTGGTTGGTTTTTCAGCTCAAAACCCAGTCGTCCGGGGCCATTTCGAAACCTGCAAATTCAAAGCCCGGCGCAACGGTGCAGCCAACCAGCGTCCACGCGCCAAGAGATACGGCCGTCTGCCAGTAATGACGCGGAATGGTGTGCTGTGGTCTCTGGCCCGCCCTGAGATCGGGGCCAAGTGTCATCGTACCAGCGTTCTCCTTCGTGCCATCTGACGACCAGGTGAGAGATAGCGGGCCTCCGGCATACCAGTGCCACGTTTCATCGGCATCCACGCGGTGCCAGTGAGAATGGTCTTCGGCTTCCAGCAGATAGTAAATCGCTGTTCCAGCAGCTCTTTCGCCAGCTTCTGTGTCGCTGCGAAAGGTTTCAGCATACCAGCCGCCTTCGGGATGTTTCTGCATATTCAGCATGCGGATAATTTCGCGTACGCCGAGGTCGCCGGACCGTGCAAACATATCAGAAACTGTCCTTGCGTTTGCGGATTTCAGCAAAGGTCGCAACCGCGTCTCCTGAATGGCCCATAGCGTCCTGCAATTCGGGAACATCAGCACGCAGGAAAGGATTGGCAGCGAGTTCAGCAGAGATTGTTGTGGGAACAGTCGGCTTATTCTGGCTACGATGCTCTGTGACGCGTTCGCTATAGGCGGAAAGGTCTTTGTTTTCCGGTTCGATCGTGACGGCGAATTTGGCGTTGGCTGCAGTGTACTCATGCGCGCAGTAAATCGCCGTATCTTCTGGCAGGGCTTTCAGCTTGGACAGGCTGTTCCACATCTGCTCTGCGGAGCCTTCAAACAAACGCCCGCAGCCGAGCGCAAAAAGCGTGTCGCCGACGAATGCCAGACCGTCATCTTCCATAGAGTAGGCGCAATGGCCGAGCGTGTGGCCGGGAAGGTCCAGAACGCGAGCCGCATGGGTACCAAGATTGACGAGCGAGCCCTCGGTAACCGCGCGATCAAGACCCGGGATTTTCTCTTCCTCGCCTGCCGGTCCGATAATCACGCAGCCGGTTTCCTCTTTGATTTTCAGGTTTCCGCCGGTGTGATCCGGGTGCCAGTGCGTGTTCCAGATCTGGGTGATGGTCCAGCCTTTGGACTTGGCTTCTGAGAGAATGCGATCAGCGTCCGGTGTATCGATGACAGCCGTCTCGCCGGAGATCGGATCGTGCACCAGATAGCCATAATTGTCTGACAGACATGGAAACTGATGAATTTCTAATGCTGACATGGCGGAACTTTCCCCTTTGGATATCTTTGTATGATAGACCCTAACAGCGTTGGGCGTGTGAGACGAGATGAGACTGGACGTAACTGAACTCCTTAATTTTTACGAGACGCCGCTGGGTGCCTGTGCGCTTCGTGCCATTGTTGAGCGCGTAAACGGCCTTTGGGGTAATCTGTCCGGTCTGGATGTTTTGGGTGTCGGCTATGCTGCGCCATATCTCCAATCACTTGAAGGTGAGCCGCGCCGGCTTGTCAGCCTGATGCCCGCAAGTCAGGGCGGACATGCCTGGACGCCCACAGATCGCGGATCGGCGAGCGTTGTCGCTGCTGAAAGAGAGTTGCCCTTTCCCGACGCTGTGTTCGATCGCATTCTGATCGTTCACGCTCTGGAGGAAACAGGCAACTACACCCGCTTCCTGCGCGAAATCTGGCGGGTGGCAGCACCCGAAGCGCATATTCTGGTTGTCGTGCCGAACCGTTCCGGTGCCTGGTCACTTTCAGATAATACGCCGTTTGGACACGGACGACCGTTTTCACGCCGCCAGACAAAGCGCCTCTTACGTGACGCGCTTATCGAGCCATCGGCCTGGACACGTGCATTGTATACACCACCTGTTGACTGGAAAATGTTCACTTCTGCCAGTGAAGGCTGGGAACGGGTGGGTGAGCTATTTCTCCCGAATATTGGGGGGGTTAACCTTGTTGAGGGAGTAAAACGGGTCAGGATCGATCCCTCGACTCCTTCCAAGGTGCGGGTTGTGGCGCCATCAAATATGAGGCCCGCAATGATCACAAAAAAGCAGTTGCGTGAGCAATCTGCATATGTTACACACCTAACACAGCGCAAGGAGACGACGCCATGAAATTTGTAACTGCAGTCTTTAAACCATCGAAACTCGATGCTGTTCTTGATGCCCTCACAGAGCTGGGCGTAACCGGTCTGACGGTTACTGAAGTACGCGGTTACGGCCGTCAGCAAGGCAAAACCGAAGTTTACCGCGGCACGGAATATGAAGTCCGTCTGCTGCCAAAAGTGAAAGTAGAAATCGCGTGTGCGGCTGAAGCTGTAGACAAAATCGTTTCTGCAATCTCTGAAACAGCGAACACAGGCAAAATCGGCGACGGCAAAATCTTCGTCACTGGCCTGGAAAGCGCTATGCGTATCCGTACAGGCGAGCGCGACGCACAGGCGATCGAAGCTTAAGTCCGGTTTCGGATAACTACAGAATTTACCCCCACAGCTTCGGCTGTGGGGGTTTTCTTTTGTCCGTCGCCCTGAAATCAGATGCGAAAAACCCCGGACGTGTGCCCGGGGTTTTTGCGTACAATACTCTAATCTACTGAAACTTGTGTCGGGGTTAGCAACCGCCGCCGCAGCTACCGCCGCCACCGCCATGGTTGCCGCCATTGTGGCCACCGCCGCGACCACCACGGCCACGTCCGCCGTTATGATAGTTGCCACCATTGTGACCGCCGCCATGGTAACCGCCGCCATTATGGCCACCGTTATGACCGCCACCATTATGGCCACCGCCATGGCCGCCACCGCCGCAGCCACCGCCGCCACCGCCGCAAGGCGGGTTATGAGGTGGATTGCTCGGTGGGTTATGCTCACGCGTGCGACGACGGAATGTGTAGTTCGAAGCTGCGTGGTTCAGTACGCCTGAATAGGTTGCGCCGCCCTCGATATAGGTGCCGCCACCGCCATAATATTCACCGTGAACGCCGGACCCGACGCCGCCGAACATCGCAAAGACCGTACCGTCAGTCAGCCGTACAGCCACTGGCGCAGGTGCTGGTGCCGGCTCGTAATAAACCGGTGCGTTGCACGGAGGAATATGACCGGAAACTGTCGTGATGACCTGGCCGCAAGGTGTGACCCAGACTTCCTGTTGTCCGTGATGGTAAGATCCAGACTGGTGGGATGGGGTATATGTCTGCCCGTATCCTGCCGCGTAAGACGAGCTGGAAGCCCTTGCATAGGAAGAGCCCTGATAGCTCGCGCCGCTGTGGGCGTAGCTTGTCTGACCATAACCAGACGCATAGCTGCCATCATACATATAGTCGACGGCAGGACCGCCGCGATATGCTGGAAGCGCATCGGCAATAGAGCTCATGCCCTGCGCACGCAGCGCTTCGGCAAGGCCAGGGATTGCGTCACAAGGAAGTTCTTCGCCATGCAGGGTGCAGATGATTTCATCGCTGTAAATGTCGACAGGGCCAGCGGTGTTCATCACATAGTTCGGGCCACCATGAGTGGCGCCGGTGTAGCCATAGCCCGCACCATAAGATGAGCCGGCAGAGCTGTAAGAACTGTGGGAGCTAGCGCTCGCACTTGAATAAGCGCTGGACGAAGAGCCATAGGCAGATGCTGATGCAGACGCCTGTGCGTGGCTGGACGCAGATGTCTGAACTGAACCGTATGTCCGATAGGTCGGCGCTTGCGCGCTGCCGTAAAGGACATGGCCAGTCTGGGCACCATATTGAGAAGACGCATGGCCCGGATGGGTGCGTGAGCCTGTATAGCCGGGTTCACCGGCATAAGCTGTTGCTGCGAATGTGGACGCGAAAAGCGTCGCAGCGAGGAAAGTGTTCAGTTTTGGCATGGCCTCAGCTCCCTGACATAGCCGAAATGCAGTTTCGACAGTCATGTGCAAGCCATGGGCCAACTGGACTTTATTTACCAGTTGCTTCCCCGAACACTAGAAATCGTAAGCGATTCCCTTACGTTCCCAGTCGCCATTTCGGGTCGGCTCGAGACCGCGTGGGCCATTGAATTCTTTCTCTGTTTCAGCCTCTTGGGCGGCTTTTTCGGCGGCGCGACGACGCTCGGCGGCCTCTTCTAACGCGCGAATCGCGTCAGGCGGGAGCTCTTTGTCTTTTGCGGCGCCTTCTGGGAGATCAGGTGTGTCAGTCATGGAATTTACGCCTTGAGAAGATGTGACGAATTTTTATCGCTCACTAAAGAATTGCACAGGGTTTGTTAAGCATTGGCTGTACATTCTAGGTCGAAATCTGAACAAAACCCGTCAAAACATAAATGAAGGAGGACGCCTTGGCACTTCTCAAGGTCAACCTTTTCGCCGCTTTTCTCTCCGCATGCCTTGGCTGGCTGATCGGCGGACCCGTAATCGCGGGGCTTTTGGCAGTTCTGGCTGTGCTTGTTGTGCTGATCTGGTACAATGCAGCGCCCGAATTTGTTCTGAAACATCTTAAAGCTCATACGCTCACAGAAGCCTCAGCTGGAAATATGATGCACAGACTGTTTGTGGGTGACACAAACCGGCTTTGCATGTCTGCGGGCATGTCACGCACGCGTTTCTCCATCATTGATACGCCCTTGCCTATGGCATTCTCAATTGGCGCTTCTGGCTCAAGCGGACGGGTCATCGTCACGACCGGCCTCTTCAAAACGCTGACGCGTCTCGAGATTGCCGCTGTTACGGCGCACGAGCTTGGACACATCAAGGCAGGCGAGCGTGTGACCACTGCAATGTCGCTCGGCATGTCCATCATTGCCACGAAACTGGGCCTGCGTGGCCTTTTGCGTTTTGTCAGCATGGGTCGCTTGTTCGGCGATGCGGAGAGCCAGCTCACCCGCCTCAGTAAGAAGGTATTGCGCCCGGATTGCCGCGCTGATGCTTTCGCTGCCCAGCTTTGCAAAGACAGCGCGATCATGACCTCTGCCCTTCAAAAGCTGGAGCATGGCGTGCGCTCGTCCAATCTGTCTGCGATTGAGGGCGTGCCGATGATTGCCCGTCTGGCGACTGTAAACCCGCGCGACGCGATCTACGCGTCGTCTCATCCGGAAAAATCACCAATGGCGCATCGCGTGGCCGAACTGAAGCGTCTTTCCTTTGCAAAGGCGGCCTGACAGGCTTGATGCTGTGTGCTAGTGGGCCGCGATGAAAAAGCATTGCCCTCGTATTGCAGCCGTTTCGCTGCTCACCCGTATTCTTGATCACCGCCAGACCCTGGACGAAGCCCTCTCCCAGGATCAGCGGTTTTCTGCGCTTGAAGGTCCGGACCGCGGTTTTGCCCGTGCGATTGTGTCTGCGGCGCTCCGCCAGCTCGGACAGATGGATATGGTGCTTGCGTCCAAAGTGACGGGGCGCAATTTCGAACAGCTCGACCCTGACGTACGAAATGTTCTTCGCGTAGGCGCGGCTCAGATTATGGCGCTGAAAACGCCGCCGCATGCGGCTGTCTCTGAAACGGTTGAAGCGGCACGGGGCGTCGAGGGCGCGCGTAAAGCGGGCGGGCTCATCAATGCGGTACTGCGCAAGCTGCGCGAAGATGATCTCGATGTGTACGACGAAGACCCGATGAGTGTCTGGCCGGCCGATTTTCAGAACATGATGGTGAAGGCGCTCGGCGAAGAAGGCGCAGCGCAAATGGCGCGCGCTGAACGCTATCAGCCTCCGCTTGATCTCACCGTGCCGAAAGATCGCAAACTCTATGCAGAGCGCATGGGCGGAGAGCCTGTCGGGCCGACGTCGCTTCGTCTTGCTGAAGGCATCGTTGAGAATCTGATGGGCTATGAAGCGGGCGCCTGGTGGGTGCAGGATGTGGCCGCCACTCTGCCTGTTCACGTCTTGTCACCGCAAAAGGGCGAAGCTGTGCTGGATATGTGCGCGGCCCCTGGCGGTAAGACGATGCAGATCGCGGCAAGCGGGGCTGAGACCACGGCCGTTGATCGCGCGGCCAAGCGTATGCGTCTTGTTGAACAGAATTTAAAGCGTACGCGCCTCACGGCAAAATGTATCGCAGCGGACGCCACCAAATGGGACGCGCCTGCGCCATTTGATGCCGTGCTTCTTGATGCGCCATGCTCGGCGCTCGGAACGCTGCGTCGTCACCCTGAAGGCCCGTGGATTAAGTCCGAAGACGATCTTGCGCGTTTCCCGCAAATTCAGGCCCGCCTGATTGAGGCGGCGGCAAACCTCGTCAAACCGGGCGGTCGCATGGTCTATTGCGTGTGCACGCCATTGCCGCGTGAGGGCGTTGAAATCGTCGAGGCGTTTCTGGCCGAGCATGAAGACTGGTCTCGCGCACCGGTCACGGGTGATGATGTGCCGGATTTTGCAAACGCCATCACAGAAAAGGGCGATGTGCTGACGCTTCCGGAGGCCACAGACATTCCTGACGGGTGTGACGTGTTCTACATTGCAAGGCTGGAGCGTCGTTAGAGCTGAAATTTCAGGAAACCTCTCGGAAATTTCATCAACTAACATTTTTGCGCCACGATCAGTTCATATACAGTTCATGCAACGAGTCTCAGAATTGAGGCACGGGAATTTTATGTGGAGCTGATGTTATGCCCATTCTGAGTAAATCTTATCGTTCACTCGCTATCGCAACCGGTATCGGGTGTCTTGTGGCTCTTGGCGGCTGTGCAAACAGCTATAGCGGTTCAGAGCGTACGGCGTCTGGCGTTGGCGTAACGGCCACGATCCGCGAAGGCGTTGTCATCGGCGTTCAGCCGGTCACGATCCGTCCGGACCGCAACTATCTGGGCGCGGCAACTGGCGCGATCCTCGGTGGTATTGCCGGCTCTAACGTTGGCGGCGGCGATGACGAACGCGCAGCTGGCGCGGTTGCCGGTGCGGTTCTTGGCGGCGTCATTGGTAACGAAGTCGGCGAAGCGGCGAATACACGCCCTGGCTACGCCTACACCATCGATTTTGGCAACGGCCAGATCCAGGAAATCGTTCAGGGCGTTGAGCCAGCGATTGCGGTCGGTACACCGGTCTATGTTTCCTTCGGCGAAGACGCTGTCCGCGTCACACCGAAACCATACTAAAAACCATCTCTGAGGCGCGTTCTTCGCCTTGTGATGAAGAACGCACCTTGGTATTCAGGGGGAATGAGCTCAGTCCTTATTTCCCCCTCTATTCTCTCTGCTGATTTTTCGAAGCTGGGAGAAGAAGTGCGCGCCATTGATGAAGCTGGCGCTGACATGATCCACGTCGATGTGATGGATGGCCATTTCGTGCCGAACCTCACCTTCGGCCCACCTGTCATCAAGTCTCTGCGTCCGCACTCGAAAAAGCCTTTCGACGTGCATTTGATGATTGCGCCGGTTGATCAGTTTATCGCTGATTTTGCCGATGCAGGGGCAGATATTCTGACGGTCCACCCGGAAGCGGGGCCTCACCTCCACCGCACGCTGCAGGCTATTCGGTCGCATGGCATGAAGCCGGGCGTTGCGATGAACCCGGCAACACCTGTCGAAGTGCTCGATTATGTCATGGATGACATCGACATGATCCTCGTCATGTCTGTGAACCCGGGCTTTGGCGGGCAAAGCTTTATCGACAGCCAGCTGCGTAAAATCGAAGCCCTTCGTAAAATGATTGAAGCCACAGGCCGTGATATCATTCTGGAAGTCGACGGCGGTGTGAAACCGGATAATGCTCAGGCGGTGATCTCAGCCGGTGCGAATGCGCTTGTTGCGGGCTCAGCCGTCTTCAAAGGCGGCCCGGATGCTTATGCGACGAATATTGCCGCGCTAAGACCCGGAGCCTGATCGGAGTGGTTGATAGCTCATCTGCCGAACGCGATTTGTCTGAATGGCGTCATTTCCTCGGCCGCCTGGGTGAGGATGCGCGCGCGACATCGGTTTACAAGATGAAGCTTTCGGGGCCTGCGCCCCACAAACTCAGCCTCTATCCACAGAGTCTTCGTTATGGTGATCCGGCGATTGGCGAGGACATTCTTGCGGGCGTCTGGCATATCGGGCAGAGCGAGCTGAAACTCGCGCCGAATGCCTCCCCGTGGAGTGTTCCAAACCCGTCCCGCCATTTCGCAGACCGTCTCCATCGCTTTGAATGGATGCGCCATTTGATGGCTGTGGGGCCGAAAGGGCATCGCCGCGCCAGAGAACTGCTGACGGACTGGGTTGCAGACTTCGGCAAGTGGAACGGCTTTGTCTGGCGTCTGCCGGTGACGACAGAGCGTGTCTGGAACTGGCTGGTTGCAGGACCGATCCTTCTGGAGAATCACGGGGCTGACAGCGAAGTGATGAACTCGCTTATGCGTCAGATGCGCCACCTTCAGCATTCGACGGGTGAGTATCCAGAGCCGATCGCGGTTCTGAAATCCCTCTTTACCCAGCTCGCTATGGCGTTTGCCGCAGATGAGGGCGAGCGCCGTATTGCATCGCTTGAAGCGCAGCTCGAATTTACACTGAACGATCAGATTCTCGCTGATGGCGGTCATATCAGCCGCAATCCGGAGATGGTTCTCAACGTGCTTCTTGATCTGCAGACGATAGATGATCTCTATCTGCGGACAGGGCGTCCGACACTGACTTTCGTCGCCAAGATGATGCCGCGTATCGCGGGCATGCTGAAATTCCTGCGCCTGTCTGATGGCGGCTTGCCGATTATGAATGGCAGTAGTGAGGGCAATCGCGAAGACATTAAAAACGCTCTTTATCCCTATTCAGATACACGTGCTTTCTCGTTCGCGACCAAGACAGGCATTCACAAGCTGGAAGCCGAAGGCACGCGCATGACGCTCGATGCCGGTCACGCGCCGCCGGGTGAGTTCGGCACCGGCGCGCATGCTGGCTGTCTGGCGTTGGAACTTGAAGATCAGGGCGAGCGCATCATCACCAATTGCGGCAGTCATGTTGATGTTCCGCCCGTCTGGAGCGGCGCAACACGTCGCACAAGCGGGCATTCGACGCTCGCCGTTACCGGATTTGATGCTTCTCAATTTGTGCCCGTGAGGTCCATGGGGCTTCAGGCGCCCGTCGGCCCGACCGGTGTGTCTGCCAAGCGCATGGAAGAGAAAGACACGATCTGGATTGATAGCCAGCATAGCGGCTGGAAGGACACCCATGGTCTTGTCTATCGTCGCCGCCTGTACATGGATGGAGATGGTCGCCGCCTGACAGGTGAGGACACGCTGTTCCGGCCTCTGTCGGCGGG
>CENJ01137449.1_pt1 | contig 23425 bp, 19 predicted proteins | sample 356161 | NCBI WGS metagenome assembly CENJ01 (sample SAMEA2619531, study PRJEB7988) | marine metagenome | biome: marine biome (ENVO:00000447); feature: surface water layer (ENVO:00002042); material: "saline water (ENVO:00002010), including plankton (ENVO:xxxxxxxx)" | depth 5 m
GATCACGAGTACTTCTCCGACTGTTTCGCACGCGCTTGGTTCAAGCTGACTCACCGCGATATGGGTCCGAAAGTCCGTTATCTCGGCCCGTGGGTACCATCTGAAGACCTGATCTGGCAGGACCCGGTTCCGGCAGGCTCTACCGGCTATGATGTAGATGCCGTGAAAGCAAAGATTGCAGCAAGCGGTCTGACGGTTTGCGAAATGGTCTCTACAGCATGGGATTCAGCGCGCACTTATCGTGGGTCTGACATGCGCGGCGGCGCAAGCGGCGCGCGTATTCGCCTTGAGCCACAAAAGCATTGGGCAGGCAATGAACCGGATCGTCTGGCAAAAGTCCTAGGCATACTTGAAGCGATTGCCGAACAGACCGGCGCCAGCATTGCAGACACAATCGTGCTGGCAGGTAATGTCGGCGTCGAGCAAGCTGCGAAAGCCGCTGGTGTAGACGTCACCGTTCCGTTCACACCGGGCCGCGGTGATGCGACTGACGACATGACAGACGCTGAATCCTTCGAGCCGCTTGAGCCTCTGGCTGACGGCTACCGTAACTGGCTGAAGCAGGACTATGCTGTAACACCGGAAGAAATGATGCTGGATCGCACTCAGCTTCTCGGTCTCACAGCGCCTGAAATGACAGTTCTGGTTGGCGGCATGCGCGTCATCGGCACTAACCATGGCGGCACAAAGCATGGTGTCTTCACTGACCGTGTCGGCGCGCTGACAAACGACTTCTTCGTCAACCTGACGGATATGGGCAATACATGGGAGCCAGTCGGCGAAAATCTCTATGAGATCCGCGACCGCAAAACAGGCGCAACCAAGTTCACCGCAACACGCGTTGACCTGGTGTTCGGCTCCAACTCCATCCTCCGCTCCTATGCCGAGGTCTATGCTCAAGACGACTCAAAAGAGAAGCTCGTTCACGACTTCGTCGCGGCATGGACAAAGGTCATGGAAGCAGACCGGTTCGACACACGACGCTAACCCTTTCTCGGTGTAGTGTGTCAGAGCGCCGGCCCTATGGGTCGGCGCTTTTTCTTTAGGGAAGCAAATCTCTACAAACCGTCTACTTGACTCACCTCACGTCATCTCTGATCTGAGGCACATAAAACAAGATGATGTGAGGAAACTATACGATGAAACCTTATTTTGAACTGCAGGAAAACAAGGTCATCGCTTCCGAGCATTGCGCCGGCCCGTGGGACCCGAGCATGCAGCATGGCGGCGCGGTTTCAGCCCTCATCGCGCATCTGGCAGGCACGCTTCCATCCGAAGTGCCTATGCAGGTGTCACGCCTCACAATTGATCTGAAGCGCCCCGTACCAATGGGCGAACTTGGCTATAAGATCGACATCAACCGTCAGGGCCGCAACATTCAGGCGGCTGATATTTCCCTCACGCATGGCGACAAAGAAGTCTGCCGCGCTTCGGTTCTGCGCATCCGCGAAACAGAGTTTGGCGACCTGCCTGAAGCAGTGAACCCACCGCCTGCACCGTATGAGCGTGATGGCGAGAATATGCCGCTGAACCGGTTTGCCGGCTTTAACGAGCACATCAGTATTCAGGAAGCGACAAGCCATCCTCCGCATATGAAGCGCGCTGCATGGTTCCACATTCCGCGCCCGTATTTCGGCCATACCGAGACAACAGCCCTGATGCGTGCAGCCTCTACCGGCGACTATTGCAACGGGTTTGGCGGCGGTCTCGACTTCACCAAATGGACCTTTATCAACGCTGACCTCACACTGCACTTTGCGCGCAAACCTGTCGGCGAGTGGATCATGCTGACGGCCAGCGCATGGATGTCAGATAATGGTTCCGGCCTTGGCTATGGCGAACTTGCTGACGAGAAGGGCTTTTTCGGCCGCGCTGTGCAATCTCTGGTGATCGGCAAGCGCTAGTCGGCGAGCGCCTCTTCCAAGAGAGCAGCCTGAACGCTCCAGGCGTCTGTGCCTGGCGCAATCAGCTCGACATGCCCCGTATCAGCAACTTCAACGAAGCGAGCTGAGCCACCGGCAGCGATGACTTGCGTCGTAAAGCCCTCACCCAGAACAAATGGCGCGATCCGGTCATACTGACCATTCACGCTGATCTGTTCACTTGGGGCAGGCTGTAAACGGCTGGATGATGTATCCGCGTAAACATCGGGCCGCTCAGGCGTCGCCTCGCCAGTAAGCTGGCTCTCAATTGCAGCAAGACAAGTATCCAGCGTGACGGAGCTGGAGGCCTCAAGGTCTGCAAGCCCGCCTGAATTTACAACGCTGCGAAACTCGAACGTCTGCCCCTCTCCATAGACGGCGCTCTCTGTCGGCAATTGGCCGCGCGCAGCAAGCCAAGTCACAAGGTGCCCGCCTGCCGAATGACCGATGCCTGCAACACGGCTTGTATCGAGGCCGACTTCTCCCCCACGTTCAAACAGCGCTTCAGTCGCCGCTGTTACATCGAGATAAGTACCCGGATATCCGCCGCCCTCTTCATCCACGCCGCGATATTCAATGTTCCAGACCGCGAGTCCGCGTTGGCGCAGATCTTCTGCCGCATAATTCATGAGCGTCCGGTCGGCGATTGCCTTTTGCCAGCACCCACCATGCACCATGAGCACCACCGGATGCGGCCCCTCACCGTCCGGCTGCCAGAGGTCGACAACCTGCTGATGCAGTGGGCCATAAGACAGGCTCATTTGTGGTTCCGGACGGTCACGTGAAAGCAGGTCTGGCCATGTCATCAACTCGGGCGGGGACGTTTCCACAGGGCTCACCTCATTTGCGCTACAGACCGCAAAAGACACACAGGTGAAAAAAGCCATGACACTCGTTCGAAATTGCATTTAACCCGCCTATCTCTCAGACTGCGATCTTTAAAAAACGTGACGCCAGTAACGCCCGAGGCCCGATAAATGTCCACCACCGGTTTTCCGAAAAGCCTTGAAGACGCTCACGCTTTTGACGCAGCAGATCCACTGGCGGCGCATCGCAACGCCTTCTCCATGCCGGAAGGCGTCACCTATCTGGTAGGTCATTCACTCGGCGCGGCGCCGGTTAAAGCATTGAAGCAAGCCAACACAACAGCTGGCACAGACTGGGCCTGTGATATTGTGGGCTCATGGAACACCGCGGACTGGATTAACCTGCCCCAGACGACAGGGGCGAAGATTGCCCCGCTCCTCGGTGTGGCGAGCGATGAGGTGATTGTCTGCGACAGCGTTTCGCTCAACCTCTTCAAGCTTGCCTCAGCCCTTCTGGAGACCGGCAGGCATAAGCGCCGCCTCATCGTAGAACGCGAGGAGTTTCCGACCGACCAGTACATGATGGCAAAGCTTGCGGGCCTCATCGGCGCTGAGCATGTGCACACGGACGCTGGCGGCGGACTGCCCGCACTCAAAGACGGCGGTATTCTGGTCAAAAGCCTTGTTGATTTTCGCACGGGGCACATTGCTGATCTCAGCGCGCATGAAGAGGCGGCACGGGCATCGGGCGGCGCGATCATCTGGGATCTGAGCCATGCGACGGGCGTGCTAGACTTGCGGCTGGCTGATTGGGGCGCGAGCTATGCCGTTGGCTGCACCTATAAGTACCTGAATGGCGGCCCCGGCGCGCCGGGCTTCATCTATGTATCGCGCGATAAACAAAACGAGCTTTCAACGCCTCTACCCGGCTGGCTCGGCCACGCAAACGCCTTCGCTTTTGAAGACGAGTATACACCGGCAGATGGATTAAAACGCTTCATCTCAGGAACGCCGCCAATCCTCTCCCTCGCCACGCTGAATGCGGCTCTTGATGCCTTTGATGGCGTCAACCAAGCCCATCTACAGGCCAAGGCGAATAGGCTTGGCGATATGTGTCTGCACGTTTTCGAGGAACTCGGCCTTGCCTCAACTTCACCGCCTGAGGGTAGCCCGCGCGGCGGTCATGTGAGTGTCTGCCACCCGGAAGGCTATGCCATTTCACGAGCGCTCGCCGATCAGGGCATTAAGACAGATTATCGCCCGCCAGATACGATCCGCTTTGGCCTGTCACCGCTCTATCTGAGCTATAGCGAAGTCTGGTCCGCGCTCGACACATTCAGGGACATTCTCGCCCGCGAAACCTGGCGCGACCCCAAATATCAGGTCCGCGCCATTGTCACTTAAGTCCTACTATTCCTGACACTTCTTTGCGCGACGCGAACGCCGTTTCAAATCCATCTGCAAACCCAAAATCGCCATAAACCCAAGCAGAAGCACCATGATGATCGAAGCTGCCAGATTAGGCATATGACGGCCAAACCCGCGCAAGAAATTCAACTTGTGAAGAAGTGAAAAACTCAGCCGCTCCAGCTTCGTCTCGTCAGGTGAAACATCGGCCAGAACTCCTGTCGCCGTGTCGACAAATATGGTCCCATTCACGGGGCTGGCGATATCAAACTGCCAGACCGGAAGACGCTTGTTCCTGAAGTCATATTCCGGGCCGAAGCGTGTAACGAGTGCTGTCTGCAAAAATTGCTCGCGCGAAATTCCGGTAAAGGACTCAGCCATACGAGTCGCGATTTCACGATCGCCATGCTGAACGGCCTCTCCCGTCATAGCGTCCAGATAAACGGCGGGTCCTGTGCGCTCTACACCATCAAACCGAGCATTTCGAATTTCAGCAGCACTAGTTGGCCCCCCGCTGCGATCAGCTGCGATCCCCAGACGATAGAGCGACGATCCGTTGCTATCACGGATGATGGAAACACTACTGACATTCAGGCCGGAACTGATTTCAGCCCATTGATCGCTGATATCAAAATCGGTCGCGGCAAGGTCAATCGGGTCTGACAAGCGCAATGCGAGCGCGGGCGATGTGCTGGCAACCGTGATGAGATGGTAGAAGCCGCTTGCCGAATAAGTCAGAATGGGTAAAGCGAGCGCATATCCCGCTATTCTATGCCATCCCCGCACACCCGGCGCTTTCACTTTGCGCCGGATCAGCACCAACATGAATACACCGGTCACCCCAAGGGCAAATAGCGTGATGAGCAAAAGACCAATCAGGATAACGCGCGCCCAGTCTGCCTCTTTTGGAAACCAACTCCACGTATGCAGCCACTGAAAGGCCGTTTGCATCGTATTCTTGAAGCTATTCCCCATACCTGCAACCGCGTTGGTTTCAGTATAGATATAAATTGACTTATTATCAGCCCGATCAAAGGTTACCTTATACACGGGAAGCAGCCGGTTCACCTGCGGATAGGCCGGCGAGAACTCGGTAACATGTTCAACAGATCGGATGGCACCTGTCTCCCCTGTATAATATCTGGCGAGATAAATGGCATGAGCTTCATCATAATTCTCACGCTCTGAGCCTGTATCAAGCTCGAAATATCTGCGGGGAGCGATTGGATCTTCCGTGACTTGCAGAAGGTTCTCACCATCACTGGCGATGACGCGTATTGCGCGCGCGTCATTTATGCCTGCAGCCCGGATGGTCTCCGGGATAGATACCGAGCCCGTCAGATCGACGGGCTCCGATGGAGGGTAAAACACGGCCTGCTGAGGCCCCCAGGTGGTCATGATTGGGTGCAGCAGACCAGATGATGCCCATATCAGCAGCGCCATGCCGCCAATAAGAGCAAGGACACGGTGGAAACGGATCGATAACTGACGCATTTCAGATCTCCTTCATCCAGCCACTAAAAGCGCGCCGAGACGCCGATATAGGCCGCACGCCCCTGCCCGGGCGTAAAAGCTCTGGTGTTCTCCTGAGACTGGTTGCCCGTCGCAGCTATGTTCGAGATATAAACCTCATCCGTCAGATTCTCGACGGACGCGAACAGCTGCAGGTCATCCGTCAGGTCTAGCCCGCCCGTCAGACCATAAATTGTGTAGCCCGGCGCCTGCACAGTGTTGGCGTAGTCAACAAAAGGACCATCAGGTACATGGCGCAAATTGGCAGTCAAATAGAAGCGGTCGCCCTGAAGGCGCAGGTCAGAGATTAAAATCTGCTCTGGCACCCCAGCTAGCGTATTACCATCCACATTCAATATAGCGCCATTCAGGCCGGTCGCATTGCTGTCAAAATAGAAGTCATTCAGCGTGAATGTGTTCCGCCAGATCAGCTGCATCCCGGCATCCGACAGACTTTGCGTGGTCAGATCGGTATCCACGCCGAGTTCAAGCCCCTGATGCACAGTATCGTCTGCATTAAAGGTGGCTGATGTTGCCCCGTTTGTTCCTGGATAAGCGAGAGACACAAATTCATCTTCGATAGTGCTGCGATATATTGCTGCGTCCCACGCGAAACGCCCGGCTTCACCTCGGGTGCCGAACTCTATTGTCCATGCCGACTGCGCCTCCAATGGTGTAAAAGGAAGCACACCGCCCGCCGTCAGGTCCGAAATACCTGCAGGCTCATAGCTCTGATTGATATTGAAGAATAGCTGAGCGGTGTCGGAAACATCCCACAACACTCCGAAACGGGGGCTGAGATTCGAGCGTGTGAGTTCGCCATCAACGGCATTCAGCACAGCCTCGCTCTCCCTGTTCGCCTCAACATATTGAGCCCCCAGGACAACTGTGACGTCTTCCCGAACCGCCAGTTCAGCTTGCGCATAAGAGGTGAAATTATACGCCGTCTGATCGCTGTCAGATGTGAGCGCACCGCGTCTGCCCGAATTGTTGGCGTATCGAAGCGCTTCGTTCTCCGACACAGCATATTCCGCGCCGACAATCCAATCGGCAGCGAAGCCGAGTAACGTGGTCTCGCCGGTCATGCGTACGGATGCACCAATTTCATCCTCGGACTGTGCAATGATGCCCGCGAACCGTGTGATCGCATGATCAAGCTTTCGATTGGCGACCCAGATACCGGTTTCCAGCGTAAAACCGTCAAACGGGATCACCGTCCGGTTTGCAAGACGATAAACGTCGAGATTGCGATCCCAGTCATCAGCCTCCGGGCCGGGGTCGAGAACAGTAACAGGGCCGCCCGGAAAGAAAGGTCCGATAGTGACAGGCAAACCCGCCGATTCAGGGTCAGAGAGAGCGATATTCAGAGGCAGACTGCCAGCCAGCTCAAAATTGTCGCTAAGGGCGGTCAGATAAAATCGGGTTTCAGCGCCAGAATCAAACCCGTACCCCAGATTGGCATGTCCGTAGATACTATCGATTGCGCTGTGATCGCGGAAGCCATCTGACTGAAGCGCAGTGACGCCTGTGTAGAAATCCCAATCGCCAATCACTTCAGAGTAACTTGCGCTGGCCCGATACGTATTGAAGCTTCCGCCTTCCAGACGCAGTGTCGCGCGCTCGTCACGTGTCAAAGCCGTGGGAGTCACAATGTTGATTGCACCACCAAGAGACGCTGCGCCATATCGAAGGCCATTCGCGCCCTTATAGACCTCAATATAGTCAACAGTAAGCGGATCGACTTCCTGAAACTCGGTGATCCCACTCGCTCTTGAGATCGGTACGCCGTCTCGACGAACAGTAATACCGCGACGCTCGAACGTCGCGTTCAGGCCTGATCCACGAATAGACAGCCTTGATTCGCGTTGCGCCGACGTGTCGGCATAGACGCCGGGCGTGAGGACGAGTGCATCACCAATGCTCTGAGTGAACTCGTCCAGAAAGACATCAGCTTCAACAAGCCCGACAGCACCGGGAATTGTCTGCAGTTTCTCACGGGCCGCACTCGCGCCCACCGCTATCAGAGAGAATTCTTGTCCAGTGACCTCAACGGTTTCCAGCTCCAGACGCTCGGATCGTTGTCCAACACCTTGCGCATGAGCAAGGTTTAAAATTGCAGCAGGCAGGGTCAGCGCGACGACACTTGCAGCGCGTTTCAGATACATCTTCATTTTAGGTATTCCACACATACGGGCCACGCAAAACGTGTCCGGTCATCAAAAAAATCGGTTCAGAAAATCAGATGATGTGTGGAGGGCCGCGCGCCGGAAGTTTTGGACCGGCTACCCTGAGTATGGGTGGCCCTCTTGCAGAATGAGATGTGTTTGCCGCATTCCGCAGCATGACATCTGTTTCCAGAGCGTAATTTACCGTGATGACTGCGAGACTGGAAAGCGCAAACGGACATTCGTCGCCTGGCATCAGATCGGGGGCACTGTCGTGCTGCACATCCGCCCCATCATCAGGAGCAGGCGTGAGCGTTACATAGCCCCCACCGCACATTTCAATCCGGACGCCACCATCTGCTTCGTCAGCAGAAAACATCCATCCAGAGGGTACGGACGCGCGAAAGGCGATGGCAACCAGCACCACCGTCATCACAAGCTTCAGAAAGTTTGTCTTCGCTCCGCGCATCCAAGCTCGGTAGATAGCTGACTATCTTTTGTCAACTCAACTCATACTGGCCCTACCCCGCGATACTCACCTTCACGGCTTTGAAGGCTGGCGTCTTGCTGCGCGGGTCAACATCTGTGTTCACCAGCACATTGGCTTCCGGATAGTACGCGAGCAAATCACCTTCCGGCACATCGAACGGATAGAGCTCGACCGCCTCCATCCGACCTGCATCAGACACGAGGTCAACCTTGTCGCCAGCCGTCTTGCCGAGCTTTGCGATGTCAGCAGCGTTCATCATGACAAGCCAGCGATGCGGCGTGCCGCGATAGCTGTCTTTCTCTTCGTAAATGATGGAATTGAACTGACCTTCTGACCGGAGGGTCGCAAGCGTGAAAGGCCGCGCCTCGGCGCGCGGCGGCAATTCATTGGCCTGAAATTTTGCGCGGCCGTTAGGCGTCTTGAAGTGCGGCGAGTGAACCAGCCGCCCTTTGATATGGAACTCGCGCTTTGCGACTTGGATATCTTTCAGACCGTCCAGTTCGGGCAGCACATCACCAATCGCGTCACGCACGGATGCGTGACGACCAAAGGCTTTAAAATCGAACGGCAGGTCTTTCAGGATCAACGCGCCGAGGTCTGACAGGATCACACTTTCAGGGCGCACATGCTCGAAGCGTTTAATGCCGCCATCTGACAAGCGTACATAGTTGAACATGCTTTCCTGCGTCGTCGGCTCCCATTCCTCATCGCGGGCGGTGACTGGAAGAATGAGTACGTCGCCGTCTTCGTCTATGCCTTCAAAATGGCCCTGATTGAGTGTCGTTGTCAGGAAGAGTTTGAACCCGATTTTTGAAAGCGCTTCACGCGCAAACTGCGAGTTAGGGTTCGCCGCAAACAGGTTTCCGCCCATGATGAGCGCCGCATCTACGTCGCCAGCATGCGCCGCCTGCATACAGGACATGGTGTCCATACCAGCCGCTTCAGGCAGCTTCACGCCAAACCGCGCCTCAATGCGACGAACCACATCCTCGGCCAGCACAGGCTTCACGCCAATCGTACCAATACCCTGCACGTTAGAATGCCCGCGAAGAGGAAGCAGGCCTGCGCCCGGACGTCCAATCATACCGCGAAGCAGCGCAAGCGCCGCAATCTCTTCAATATTCTGCACGCCATGCAGGTGATGGGTCATGCCCATACCCCACGCAAAGACGGCATTCTCGCTCGCCATATAGACGTCAGCGATGGCTTCGATCTCGTCTCGCGACACGCCGCAGCGGGAGAGTATCTCATCCCAGTCGAGGGCTTCGATTGCGGCTTTATAAACCTCGAAGCCGTCTGTGTGCTGCGCGATGAAAGCCTCGTCCAGCGCGCCTCTTTCAAGCACGGCTTTCGCAATGCCCTTCATGAGCGCCATGTCCTCGCCGATTTTCGGCTGGACATAGTGAGAGGCAATCTCTGAACCACCTTTCAGAAGCGATTTCGGGCTTTTCGGCAGCGCAAACTTCTGCAGGCCCGGCTCTTTGGCCGGGTTAATCACCACGACTTTGCCGCCGCGGGCGCGACAGGCCGCAAGCTGGTGAATAAAGCGCGGATGGTTGGAAGACGGGTTGGCGCCGATCACGAAGATCAGATCGCAGCGCGTCAGGTCTTCCAGTTCGACCGTACTTGTGCCCGTGCCAATCGCAGAGCCGAGCGCAACGCCCGTCGCCTGATGACAGTAGTATGAGCAGTTATTGACGTTGTTCGTACCATATAGGCGCGCCAGAAGCTGAAGGATAAACCCTGCCTCGTTAGAGGAGCGACCCGACGAATAGAAAAAGGTCCGGTCTGGCGCAGCGGCAAGAAACTTCTCTGCCGCAAATGCCATAGCATCATCCCAGCTTACACGCTGGTATCGGTCCTCGCCCTTGCGCTTCAGAACCGGAAAGCCAAGCCGACCAAGACGCTCTGTTTCGCGCGGTGTGAGGTCCAGAAAATCAGCGAACGGGTGATCAAACACCTCGACCGGAATTTCATCCTGAATATCGGTCGATTGAGCCTGAACGGATTTGTTGCAGACAGCCGGAAACTCGCCCAGCTCGTTCGTCATCCCACCGAGCTGGCCGCCCATTCCGAGCGCGCAGGCTTTGCAGGTATTGTGCGCCGTTAGCGCCTTCGCCGCTTTGGCAACGCCAATCCGGTTTACCGTCGCCAGCGTGTAGAGAATTTTCTTAGCGCCGCCTCCGGCCTGTGCAACGGGCATCGCGCCTCACCTTTTCAGAACTCACCTGAGGATATTGTAGCGAAGGCATACACGGCAAGCCGCTTTACAGGCGCAATATTATCCCGTTCCATGAAACCTCAGTTGGGGGACATTATGCTTCGAGATCACATTGCCCGGCAAACCGATCAGGACCCGCATTTTCACTGGCGCGGTGAGAACGTCACGCGGATCGAGAACCTGTCAGACATCGTGTTCGCGCTCGCCTTTGGCATGCTGGTATCGGCAAGCACTCCGCCCACGACATATGGCGAGCTACTGACGCATTTATGGCTGATCCTGCCTGTAATCGCGGGCTTCAGCATTCTCGTGCTCATCTGGAATGCACACTATATGTTTTTCCGCCGCTACGGGCTGACGGATGCGACGGTCGTCCTGCTGAATGCAGCGCTGTTGCTGCTGGTTCTGTTTATCGCCTATCCGCTGCGCTTCATTTTCGATGGCCTGTTCGGCTATCTGCTCGGCGCATTCGCGGGCGACTGGTCACGCATGGCCGAAACGGGCATGGGCTTCAGCGAGTCGAGCCATATCATCGCAATATTCTCGATCGGATATGCTACGGTATTTCTCGTGATAGCGCTAATGTATGGCCACGCGCTGAAGCGAAAGGACACTCTGGGTCTGAACGCCACCGAACTCGCTTTGACGCGGCGGTCTGTCTGGCATTACTGGATTGATGTGCCACTGGGATTGTTGGTGGCCATTTTCGCCGTATTTACGCCGCTGGGGCCCTTCTCCGCCTGTCTCTTGAGTCTTTCAGGCGCAAGTGCATTCTGGCTTCGCTTGCGGTTTCCGTTACCAAAACCAGATGATGGAGATCAGGTGTCTGTAGAGACTTCGTCCCAAGGCTGATCCATATAACCGATCAGCCAGTTCAGCGCATAGTGACGCTCGAACACGACATCCCAGACCATACCGGCTGGTGGCGCTTCACCTTCAATCTGCGCCTGACGCAGGGCCCAGTGCATGCGGTAGATCAGATCAGCCTGATCCATAATCTCTTCCTGAGAACGCAGCTCTGCGCGGCGACGAAGGCCGAATGAACCGTTTGAAAGTAGCGTGTCTGCAATCGCATCAATATCGCAAACCTCGCCCGGATGGCCGAGCTCTTCGCGCAGGCCGACAGCCCACAGCAGAACTTCGACGTTCTCGAATGCCCAGCTGTATTTGGCGCGCTCGTCACGTGTCGGCGCTTCATTCTGCAGGAAAGCCATTTCCTCAGGCGTGAAAACGTCAGCGACATCGAAATTGTAAATCATGCTGTCGGTGAGACCACGATCCATTTCGCTGGCATGAACCGCGACAATGGCGAGCGCCAGAAGACGGTCGATGACGGCATCACTGTCGCGGCGGACTGTCTCGTCAGCAATGCTGCGCGCTGGCAGATTGTCGTTTACCGGAATGCCATTCGCGCGCAGCCAGTCATTAGACCGCTCGCGGCGTGCAACGGCTTCGCGGTCAGCGTTATTCGCGAGCGCGGCAATTGTCTGGGTGCGTGGCTGCTCTGGTCCGGCGAGTGTATGGGTCTGCGCCTGCGCAGCGGGAACCAGACCGGCACACATGAAAGCCAGTCCTGCAATCCATGACAGTTTCGACATCGGGCACGTCTCGCGCTGATCGCCCCCAAAGGAGCCGGACAAAAAGAATCGCGCCGATGAAGCTCACCGGCGCGTTTGCAGTATCTGGGTTTCGGGGGAATTCAAGCGCGCACAATCAGCACTGTGCCATCGACCTGATCCACTGTGACTTCCATGTCACCACTTATGACAGAACCGTCACAAACACGGGCCATCCAGGTGGTATCACCGACCTTGACCCGGCCTTCGCCGCTGATGAAATCAGCCGTTGCGATGGCTTTCTTTCCGATCAGCGACGCACTGCGTTCGTTCAGATGCGGACGATCTGAGTTTGGTTTCCGCAGATCGGCGAAAGCCGTCCGCCCCAGAATGACCAATCCGATACCGGCAATGGCAAACACCACGAGGTGAGACTGCCATCCATTCAGCCCCTCCGGCGCGAACAAGCTGAATAGCGCTGTCAGGAACGCCGCACCGGATAACCAAAGAAGGTCGTAGGTGCCGAACATCATCTCAAGGCCGATCAGGACGAGGGCCAGCCCCAGCCAGTGCCAGGGGGTGATCACCTCAAAAAGAGAGAAGATGATCTCCATTATTTAGGGTCTCCCCACGGACCTTTCGGACCATTTGGAAGTGCGCCGCCATTACCGAGCGCCTTAATGCCCTCAAGCGTACCGAGGATGGATGAGAACTCAGCCGGAATGATAACAGTCTTCTGGTTCGGAGAGCTTGCAAGCTTCTCGAAGGCTTCGACATAGCGCTGGCCAAGGAAATAGTTGATGGCATTCACGTCACCGCCGGCAATCGCCTCGGAAACGAAGGCTGTCGCTTTAGCTTCCGCCTCACCTTCACGCTCACGCGCTTCGGCGTCGCGGAATGCGGCCTCACGGCGACCTTCAGCTTCCAGAATGGCAGACTGTTTTTCACCTTCAGCGCGCAGGATCTGGGATTGCTTCTTACCTTCAGCTTCCAGAATTTCCGCGCGCTTCATGCGCTCCGCCTTCATCTGACGCGCCATGGCTTCAGTAATGTCAGCAGGTGGTGAGAGGTCGGCGATCTCTATACGCGTAACTTTTACGCCCCACGGATTGGTCGCAGCATCAATGACCGACAAAAGGCGCGCGTTGATATCGTCACGATTGGATAGAACTTCATCAAGATCCATAGAGCCAACGACCGTACGGATATTTGTCAGAGACAGGTTTTCGATCGCGCGCGTGAGATCATTCACCTCATACGCAGCCGCCACAGCGTCCACGACCTGAATGAAGACAACGGCGTCACAGGAGACCATCGCGTTGTCGCGCGTAATTACTTCCTGCTGCGGCACGTCGAGTACCGTCTCCATCATGTTCATTTTCTTACCGATGCCGTCCATGACAGGGATAATCACGTGCATGCCCGGTCCGAGCGTCTTCGTATATTTTCCGAAGCGTTCAACCGTCCAGTTATAGCCCTGGGGTACAAATTTGACGGCGGTCCGGACGGCAATCAGGCCGACCACAATCGCAATCAGAATGAAAACAAGATTTTCCATAAGCATTCCCCTTATTGTGTTGATTATGTACAGAATGTAATGTTGGGATTTATGTTTTTCAATAAACCTTGGTTGTTTTTCGTGCAAATTCGGGCAAATTCCGCCCAAAACACCTCAACTCCACCCATTCTGACAGAAATTATCCATTGCCCGTATTCCGGCGCTTCAGCCTCGTTCGAACCGCGCACAACGCTCCGGTTCAGGTGAAAGCTATACCGCGCTGATGACACTTTCGCGGCAGCCGCGAATTACTGCAAGTTGTGAATTTACTCTACATTTCCCCCTTGCTCTCTGCCCCAGTTCCGTCCCAAATCATGGAAGGGAAACAACTGGCGGGAGATTTGCGTGAGCGCAGAGGACACCATTATTGGGATTGATCTGGGAACGACCAATTCCCTGGTGAGCGTCTTTACCGAAGATGGTCCTGTTCTGATCAAGAACGCGCTTGGAAGCTTCATGACGCCCTCAGCTGTCGGCTATTCCGATGACGGCACACTTCTGATCGGTCAGGCCGCGAAGGACCGGTTGGTTACGCATCCAAATCTCACAACAGCCCGCTTCAAGCGGTATATGGGTACCAACCATGAAGCGATGCTTGGTAAGAAAAAGTATCGCGCCGAGGAGCTTTCAGCGCTCATCCTGCGATCTCTGAAAGACGACGCCGAAGCGCATCTCGGCCATGCGGTCACGCGCGCCATCATTTCAGTTCCGGCCTATTTCAATGATGTTCAGCGTAAGGCAACAAAGGCCGCGGCCGAAATGGCGGGATTGAAAGTCGAGCGCCTGATTAACGAGCCGACAGCGGCGGCGCTCGCCTATGGCCTTCAGAACCGGGATGCCGAAACAACCTTCCTTGTCGTAGACCTCGGCGGCGGCACGTTTGACGTCTCTATTCTGGAGATGTTTTCAGGCGTTATGGAAGTGCGCGCGTCCTCCGGTGATGCCTTTCTGGGCGGCGAGGACTTCACCGACACGATGATGGCGCATCTGGCTGAAAAAGCAGACCTCACACTCGACAAACTGTCCGCAGAAGAAACGTCACGTCTTCGCGCCGTTGTAGATACGCTGAAGCACCGTCTGACCGAAGGTCATGAAGCAAGCGCCAGCTTTGTTCTGAAAGGCAAAGATGTCCCGCTGACCATCAGCCGCACGACGTTTGACGAGATCACAGAGCCACTGACCAAGCGTATTCGCCTGCCAATCCAGCGCGCCATTTCAGATGCTGGTCTCAAGGCTGAAAATATCGACCGTATTCTTCTTGTCGGCGGCGCAACGCGTATGGACTGCGTGCGCGGTCTGATCACGCGTCTCTTCAAGCGCTTTCCGGAGCACGACATTAATCCGGACCATGTCGTAGCCCTCGGCGCAGGCGTTCAGGCTGGCCTCGCCTCCCGTCATGAAGCGCTGGACGATATGGTGATGACGGACGTTGCGCCGTTCACGCTCGGCTATGAAACCTCAACCGAGATCAGCCCGAACGTCTTCGAGCACGGTCATTTCTCACCGCTGATCGAGCGCAACACCGTCGTTCCGGTGAGCCGCTCTCACGTCACCTACCCGCTGCAAAAGGGCCAGACGGAAATCCTCTTCCGGATTTATCAGGGCGAAGCACCGTTCGTAAAAGACAATGTCAAAATCGGCAGCCTGTCAGTGTCCATCCCGCGCAACACGAAAGACTATGAAGCCGTCGATGTCCGCTTCACCTATGACGCCTCCGGTATTCTGGAAGTTCTGGCCAAGGTCATCTCCACCGGCAAGGAAACCCGTCTCGTTATTGAAGGTAATCCGGGCTCGCTCAGTCAGGCTGAGATAGACGCCCGCCTGAAAGCGCTGGAGGGGCTGAAAATCCATCCGCGCGACCAGCAGGAAAACACGGCATTCATGGCCCGCCTCTCAGCGCTTTATGAAAGCCTGCTTGGCGGCGAGCGGGAAATGGTGCGCGAAATCATTCGTGAATTCGAAGGTGCGCTTCACTCTCAGGATGCGCGCGTAATTGCAGATTGCCGCCAGCGCCTTGAAGAACCGGTCGTTCGACTGGAAAACAAAGATGTCTTTTGAAGATCCGTTTCGCTATTTCGAGCTAAGCCAGAGAGACGCGACCGCCGCGGATGTAAAACGCGCTTATGCGAAGCGGTTGAAAGTGACACGGCCGGACGATGATCCGGCCGAGTTTATGCGCCTGCGCAAGAACTTCGAGAGCGCGCTCAACTCGATCAAATGGCGTGATGAGGACCGCGCCAACGGTTATGACGACGCATATGAGGACGAGGAAGAGGACAACAACGCAGACAATTCACTCGCTGATACTCCGCCCCTGCCTCCGGTAAGCGCAGAGCCCGAATTTACGCAAACACCTGACGTGGCGCCCGAGACTGTATCGCCGCCTCCCGCAGGGGCTGAATGGTCCGAGGATGATGCAGACCCGTTCGGACCAGACACGCCAGCACCGGCAGAACCGGCCACACAGCCCTGGGGCTTCACACCGGATGACCAGACACTGGTGAAGAACGCCGTGGAGCAGATCCGCACTCTGATGGACGATGCAGAGCGGCGCCAGAAATGGAGCGCCTGGCTTGCTATTCTGGATAATGAACACCTTGAAGGCATCGACACCTTCCAGATGCTGTCCTACCGGCTTCGAAACCTTGTCTGTCAGGAAACGAGCCCTGAAGAAGGCCGCACCGTGGCGAGGGTTTCAGACCGCATCAGCCCTACCATTCTGCTTCATCTCGATGACCGGTTCGGCTGGTCCAAACAGACCGGCACTGACTGGGTCACGCGAAATGAAAACCTCTGGATCAGCCGCCTTGTTGAAACAGCCGCCATTGCCACCGGACGACAGAGCATTACGCCGTGGGAAAAAGCTCAACGCGAACTCAAAGCTCAGACGGAGGGCGGAAAGCCTTCGCGTTTCTCAAAGAAAACGGAGCGTATGGTCGCGATTGCATGGATCGTTGCCCGCATTGCCCTCATCCTCGTGCTGATCAATTTCATAGGATACCTGCTGCGGGAATAATGGCCTTTCAACACGCGACAGACAGAACACGTCTTCCCAAAAAGTATCGAACCCGCAGGAAAAAAGTATCACCGCCAGAGCAAACAAGTGTTGCAGCGCAGCACGTCCGTGATAGCGTCGCGAAAAAATAGAATACCAAATATGCAGGGTAAAAGCTGGTCATGACTGAACTTCGCAAGATCGGTGTCGTAGGCGCCGGTCAGATGGGTAACGGCATTGCGCATGTGTGTGCGCTGTCAGGATACAACGTCGCTATCAACGATATTGCCGACGAATCCCTCAAAAAAGCCGATGCCACGATCCGAAAGAACATGGCCCGTCAGGTCAGCCGCGAAGTTATCTCTCAGGAAGAGATGGACATTGCTATGGGCCGGATCACCTTCTCAACCAGCATGTCGTCACTGTCAGACGTCGATCTAGCAATCGAAGCGGCGACCGAAAAAGAAGCGATCAAGGTCCAGATATTTGAATCGCTGGTGCAAGCCGTTCCGAAAACGGCCTGGCTGGCATCCAACACATCTTCGATTTCGATCACGCGTCTGGCGTCTACGACCGACCGTCCGGAACGCTTTATCGGCCTGCACTTCATGAACCCGGTTCCTGTCATGCAGCTGATCGAGGTTATTCGCGGCCTGGCGACGGATCAGGAAACCTACGAAATGGCACTCGGTTTTGCCGAACGCCTGCACAAGACCGTTGCAAACGCAGAAGATTTCCCGGCCTTCATCGTAAACCGCGTTCTGATGCCTATGATCAACGAAGCCGTCTACACGCTTTATGAAGGCGTTGGCACGGTTGAAGGCATCGACACAGCTATGAAACTCGGCGCGAACCACCCGATGGGTCCGCTGCAACTGGCTGACTTCATTGGCCTCGATACTTGTCTGTCTATCATGCAGGTCCTGCATGACGGTCTCGCGGATACCAAATACCGCCCATGCCCTCTGCTCGTAAAATATGTCGAAGCAGGATGGCTTGGCCGTAAAACCGGTCGTGGCTTCTACGATTATCGCGGCGATGAGCCGATCCCGACCCGCTAGGCTCAGGTCTTCAAGCCGACAAAACCCAAAAGCGTCGCGATTAAGTCACGGCGCTTTTTTGTTTTCGTCTGGAGGCGCAACAAAAAATTGAGTGTACAGGGAAACTTTGCGACCATATCCCGTCCCAAGTGATTCCCGTTCGGATCCACCTGCGCTAAGACAGGGGCCACAAAGGTAGACCAAATGAGTGACGACCAACAGCGCGTAAGTCTGGACATGCTCGAGACACGCCTGCGCGAAGCAGAAAGAGAGCTCGTGGCCGCTATTCAGAAGCGCGCCCGTGCTGGTGCGCATATGCGTACGGCTCTGCGCGGTCAGGGCGATGCACTGGCGATGGCTGTCATGACGTGTCTGGAACGCCTGAAGCGTCAGTCCGCCAAGCTGGATCTGGCCGAACTCATGCTGCGCTGGCACGTGGAATTCCCGCTCGATATGTATGATGCAGGCCTGCAGAATGTGATCGTCTCCGGCGCGGAACAACACCGCATTATGGAACAGGCGCGCAATATGTTCGGCTATGCTGCGCTGCTGCAGTACAATAAAGACCAGCGCGAATGCCTGACCATGTGCATGGATAAAGAAGGCACAATCGGCTTTATGGGCTGGGTTATGGGCCCGGGCGCTGGCCAGTGGTGGCCAATGCTGAACGAGACCCGCTATCACGATATGCGCATTGTCGGTTCATGGCCGTCTTTCAGCGATGATACGCCTCAGGCAGCCCTTATCGCCAAAGGGCCGCTCGCTGAACTGTCTGACCACCGCACGCTTCTGATCGCGCATGATGACCACCATCGCCTGCAGAAGATTTTTGCCGAAGTCGAGCTCGAAGTGACCGAGATTTCACGTGCCAGAACGCTGGTTCTGTTCGAGATTGGATTCCCTGTCTCAGAGAGCGATCCACGTCTGGTAGCCGCGCGAAATGCAGGACTTGAGGGCCTTCGCGTTGTCGGCAGCCTGCCGGCGCCGAACGTCAAGGAAAGCGTCGCAGCCTGATCAGCCTTTCTCTTTCCGGACAAACACGGCTTCAATACGGGCGCAGATTGGTCTAGAGACGCTTCAACACGTTTTTCAGACTGAATGGTGACGCTCAATGGCTCCTAAGCCGCTCGCAAATGTGCTCGATATCACGCCTTACGTTCCTGGCCTCGCTGCAGAGTCCGGCTACAAGCTCTCATCCAACGAAAACCCGCTCGGATATTCTCCACTGGTTCGTGACGCTCTGGTGCAGAGTCTCGATCATATGGAGCTTTATCCGGATGGCGGGGCGAACAAGCTGCGCGCTGCGATTGCCGACCGTTACGGCCTGAATGCTGACCGTATTATCTGCGGTGCGGGTTCGGATGAAATCTTCCAGATGCTCGGCCACGCTTACTTGCAGCCGGGTGATGAAATCATCCAGACCCAGTTCGGCTTCCTTGTGTACCAGCTGGTTGCCAAGCAATGCGGCGCGACAACGATTTCCGTTCCGGACATCGACATGACGGCAAATATTGATGGCATTATCGAAGCGGTCACCGAGCGCACGAAGATTGTCTTCCTCGCCAACCCGAACAACCCGACAGGTACTTATGTCAGCTTTGACGAGGTTAAGCGCCTGCATGAAGCCCTGCCGAGCGACGTGCTTCTGGTGCTGGATGCCGCTTACGCCGAATACGTGAAGAAGAATGATTACGGTTCCGGCATGGAACTGGCGGGCAGCGCGGACAATGTTCTGATGACGCGCACATTCTCCAAAATTCACGGCCTCGCCGCGCTTCGTCTTGGCTGGGCATACGGCGCAGCCTCCATCATCGATGCGCTGAACCGCGTACGCGGACCGTTCAATGTGGGCAGCCTTTCGCAGATTGCAGGCGTTGCCGCGCTTGAAGATAAAGCCTTTGAAGAGAAGTCGGCAGAGTTCAACCAGCGCGAACTCGCGCGTGTTTCCGAAGCCATTGGCTCAACCGGACTCACAGTTTACCCGAGCGTTGCAAACTTCGTGCTCGTCGAGTTCTTCCCGGAAGGCCAGTACACAGCAGCGAACGCAAATGCAGTGCTGCGTGAGAATGGCCTGATCGTGCGCGACGTGACCTCTTACGGCCTGCCAAATTGCCTGCGCATGTCCATCGGCGTCAAAGAGGCAAATGACCAGCTGATCTCCGTCCTCACCACCTTCATGTCTGGGCGGTAAATGCCGGTTATTGATCGACTTGCCATTGTCGGGATCGGCCTCATTGGCTCATCCATAGCGCGCGCTGCTATCGCTCATGATGCGGCAGGCTCTGTGACGCTGTATGATGCGTCAACGAGCGTGCGGACACGCGCCGGCGAGATTGATCTTGGCGAGATCGCAGACACGCTGGAAGACTGCGTGAAGGATGCAGACCTCGTGATCCTGTGTACGCCCGTTGGCGTGATGGGCCATATTGCAGAAGATATGGCGCCGCGCCTGAAACCGGGCGCAATCGTCTCTGACGTTGGCTCGGTGAAGTCCGCCGTTCTGGCCGCCGTCGCGCCGCATATCCCGGCAGGCGTATCCTTTATTCCGGGCCACCCGATTTCCGGTACCGAGAAATCCGGACCGGATGCCGGCTTTGCAACTCTGTTTGAAGGCCGCTGGTGCATCATCACACCGCCGGATGACCATAAAGATGCCGCAAGCCTCGATACCCTCACCCACTTCTGGGAAGCTCTGGGGTCTACAGTCGAAATTATGAGCGTGTCACGTCATGACCGCGTTCTGGCGATTACGTCTCACCTGCCCCACCTCATAGCGTTCAATATCGTCGGCACGGCCAATGACCTTGAAAGCGTGACCGAAGGCGAAGTCGTGAAATTCTCCGCTGGTGGCTTCCGTGACTTTACGCGTATCGCGGCCTCTGACCCGATCATGTGGCGCGATGTTTTCCTCTACAATAAGGAAGCTGTTCTGGAGATGCTGGGCCGCTTCAACGAAGACCTCGCAGCCCTTCAGCGTGCCATTCGCTGGGGCGAAGGCGAACAGCTGGAGAAATTCTTTGAACGCTCCCGCGGCATTCGCAAATCCATCGTTGATGCCGGTCAGGATACCGATGCAGACGACTTCGGCCGAAGCCACTCACCAAAAGGCTGATCCCAGCACAACCCATCGCATACCCCGGATGAAAATCCGGGGCAGCAGACGGTCAGTTTTAAAAGCCTAGTGACGGAAGTGGCGCATGCCGGTGAAGACCATAGCAAGGCCTGCTTCATCAGCTGCGTCGATCACGTCCTGATCCTTGATAGAACCACCCGGCTGGATCACGCAGGTCGCGCCCGCTTCAGCGGTCTGCAGCAGACCATCAGGGAATGGGAAGAACGCATCAGACGCTGCAACGCAGCCTTTTGTGCGCGGCACTGACCAGCCCGCGATTTCCGCTGCATCTTCAGCTTTACGCGTCGCAATACGTGCTGAGTCCAGACGGTTCATCTGGCCTGCACCGACGCCTGCGGTAGAGCCGTCTTTTGCATAAACGATTGTGTTGGATTTGACGTGTTTTGCGACACGCCACGCGAAGAACAAATCCGCCCATTCCGCTTCAGTCGGCTGTTTCTTCGTGACGACTTTCATGTCGCCGCGCGCCACGAAACCACGGTCCTGATCCTGAACCAGAAGACCGCCTGCAACCGCTTTCACGAAGACGCCTGGAGCCTTCGGGTCTGCAAGACCGTCAGTCAGAAGAAGGCGGAGGTTTTTCTTCTTTCGAAAAATCTCTTTGGCTTCTTCGTCTGCACCCGGCGCGATGACGACTTCGGTGAAGATTTCAGTGATCTTTGCTGCCGTTTCGCCAGTCAGCGGACGGTTCAGCGCAACAATACCGCCAAAGGCAGATGTGCGGTCGCAGTCATACGCTTTGATGTAAGCGTCGAGCGGTGTCTCGCCCAGCGCAACACCGCACGGGTTTGCGTGCTTGATGATCGCAACGGCGGCCTGCTCATCGCTTGGAAACTCGCTGACCAGTTCAAACGCGGCGTCCGTATCGTTGATATTGTTGTAGGAGAGCGCCTTGCCCTGAACGAGCTCCGCTGTCGCTACGCCGGTACGGATTTCAGGGGTTTTGTAGAAAGCTGCTTTCTGGTGCGGGTTCTCACCATAGCGCATGACAGAAATACGCTTGCCGCCGAAGGCGCGCCATTCAGGGCTCTCTTCACCGAGCTGATCGAAATACCAGTTCGAAATCGCCGCATCGTAAGCGCCAGTGCGCGCATATGTTTTCGCGCAGAGCTTTTTACGTGTCGCGAGCGTTGTCGCGCCGTTATTGGCTTCCATATCCGCAATTACTGCGTCCACGTCATCGCCATCTGTGCAAACAGATACGAAAGCATAGTTTTTAGCCGCTGCGCGCAGCATAGCCGGGCCACCAATGTCGATGTTCTCGATGCAGGTGTGGAAGTCGGCGCCTTTGGCGACTGTCTCTTCAAACGGGTAGAGGTTCACATAGAGAAGATCGATGCCTTCAATGCCATGCGCCTTAGCCTGCTCAACGTGTTCCGGATTGTCACGCAGATGCAGAAGACCGCCATGAACGACAGGATGCAGCGTCTTCACGCGGCCATCCATCATTTCCGGAAAGTTTGTGACTTCAGAAACGTCTTTCACCGGAATGCCAGCATCCGCAATGGCTTTCTTCGTGCCGCCGGTGGAGAGGAGTTCTACGCCAAGCTCGCTGAGCTTCTTAGCACGGTCAATCAGGCCGGTTTTATCGGAGACGGAAATGAGCGCGCGTTTAATTGGAAGATCAGACATTTGTGAATGAGCTTTCTTGGCTGAAGTCGTGAATTGCGCGTGGCATAGGAGGTTTCCGGACGAAAATCCAGTCGCCAGAAACGCCAATTTACGCAAGGAGACATGATTGCAACAACGCCCCTGAATTGCGCGCACTAGTTTTTCACGTTGCACGCTAGAACGAAACTGAGGCAAGCTGTCTTCAAAGTTGGGGGAACCGTAATGAAACCAGTCCTATACAGCCTGTCAGCCGCTGCTATCGCGCTTCTCGTCTCAGCGTGTGCGTCGCAACCAGCCTCGCAGAGTTCGACTGCCAGCGAAGACGAGCTGATGCAGACACTTTTACAAGGTCGATCCAATGCCGATCAGTCGGCCCTGGATTCTCGTATTCAGCAAGCCGGCACCTATCCGCTTGGAACCCGCCAGAATCCGGTGCGAACCGACATGCCGCGCGGCCAACACGCCTATCTACGCCGTTTAAGGTGCTCTGATGGAAGCGCACCAACCTATCAACGCGCAGGCAGCGGCGGCGCCGGCGCATACGGCTCAATCATCGATATCTATGAACTGAACTGCGAGGGTGGCAGCCCGTCAGAAGCGACCGTCATCATGGATATGTATCACCGCGGATACGTCGAAACAGAGGCGGTGCCAGGCTTCACCATCGTCAATCCGTAACCTCTGGTCTCCGGATAACTAAACGACCTTCACGAAGGCCCATTGAACGATATTGGCCGGATTGCTGGCGTCACCATTCGGATCGGCATCGCCTGAGAGGACAAGCTGCCAGCTTTTCTCGACCTTGCCACGCGCCAGATAGACGGTTCGCTCAATCGATTTGCGCTCATGCTTGGTCTTGAAAACCCAGGCCGCACCGCTCGGCAGAATGATACGGATATGGTGCCCGTCCGGCTCTTCCGGCCGCAGGGTCACAGACGGATGCATATGGAAGCGGATATCGTATGGAATCGCTTCTGTGTCTTCTGTCAGACCCGCCGACAGAGGCCGG
>CENJ01016158.1_pt1 | contig 23393 bp, 20 predicted proteins | sample 356161 | NCBI WGS metagenome assembly CENJ01 (sample SAMEA2619531, study PRJEB7988) | marine metagenome | biome: marine biome (ENVO:00000447); feature: surface water layer (ENVO:00002042); material: "saline water (ENVO:00002010), including plankton (ENVO:xxxxxxxx)" | depth 5 m
ACGTCAAATCTATTTCATAAAATGCTATCATTAAATCATTCTATAAAAGTACGTTATGTTGAAACTGATGCGATGCAAAGAGTCCATCACAGTAACCACCTTATTTGGTTTGAAGAATGTCGTATTGAGCTACTGAACCATCTAAAAATCCCTTATGAACAATTCGAAGCGTCTGGATTCTACATTCCGGTATTATCTGCAAGTATTAAATATCTTAAGCCAGCATCTTTTAATCAATCTTTAGATATAGGAATCATGCTACGAGATAAGCCCAAAGTTCGATTTAGATTTGATTATACTATCTCACATAAAAAAGACCTTATAGCAAGAGGCCAAACAGAGCACACATTTATCAATAAAATGAACAAAGTTGTTCGCCCACCAGAAATCTTTAATACGGCAGTTGAGAAATACTGGCAGTAAGCACAAGACTATGAGGACTTAACTTTGTTAATCGTTTTATAGGTTCTGATAATATGATTCATTATATCGGCAGGCATACGACCATCTGTGGCAATACTTGCATCTGCCTCTAAATATTTCGGTGCTCGTGCATTCATCATTTGATCGATCTGTTCTTCAGGATTAACCACATTCAATAAAGGCCGGTTCTTATTTGTACTTGTTCTCTCTAAAATTGTCTCTTTGGAAGCAAATAATGAGATAACCACTCCTTTTGTCTTTAATACGCTCATCATGCCCTCTTGGATGGCTAATCCCCCCCCGCAAGCAACGACACAAGCTTCATTAGGCAAACCGGATTCAATTAAATCTCGTTCAAGTTTTCGAAAGCACTCTTCTCCTTGATTTTTAAAGATTTCAGAAATTGTAGTTTGCTCATTGTTTTCAATAACATGGTCTGTATCAAAAAATTGATAACTTAAAGCTTCTGAAACTAGTCGACCAAAATGCGATTTCCCAACACCCATAAATCCAATTAAATAAAGATTATTCATGAGTTGTTTTTGCCCTTCCATAATAAAACAAATAAATTTCTAATAAATTGTAAATTACACAATAAGAAAATTGATATTTAGTCGGCAATCAGTAGGTTCTGTGTGCAATATTCTACTTAGTTAGATAAAAATGAAAACAAATATCCTTCCTATATCCATCAAAGCTATCATTCCTACCACAAATGGATCGGCAGTGTTTTTGAGGGGTAAGCAGAAAATATTTGTCCTTTATGTTGATAAAGAAATCGGGGAAACAATGCAGATGGCGATTAATAAAGTCGAACATGAGAGACCACTCAGCCATAATCTAATCACCAATATGCTTGATGGACTCGGTGCTGAAATAGAGCGAGTCATTATCAATGATGTTGATAATGGTACCTATTTTGCGCGATTAGTAATCTCAATGGAAAATGAAATTGGGCACAAAATAGTTGAGCTAGATTCACGACCCAGTGACTCAATAATATTAGCTTTGCTTACAGATAAGCCCATATATGCGAGTAGCTACGTAATTAATAAAGTTGATGACATGAGCGAAATCTACCAAAAAATCATCAACGTTAAACCCTAAGATTTACTAACTATTAATTTAGAAAAACACATAGGCATTCCACGTCCATGGACCGCACTTGCCCCGATGCAGGATGTTACAACTCTTGGATTCATTCAATTACTGGGGAAATACGGTGCTCCAGATCTATTATTCACGGAATATTTTCGAGTACACAGTCACTCGACTCTAGAAAAACATATTGTGGACTCTATCCTCTATCACAATACAGGTAAACCGATCTTCGCACAATTAATCGGTGAAAGTTTACCCGATCTAGAAAGAACCGTTGCAACAATATTTGAAAGAGAACTTCCTGTCACTGGAATTGACCTAAATATGGGATGTCCTGCCCCAAAAGTTTATAAAAAAAACGTAGGTGGCGGCTTATTGAGGGATCCCGCAAAAATCGATCAAATTTTCAAATGTCTGAAAAACTCAGTCCAAACTTTTTTCACTGTTAAAATGCGAATTGGATTTGAAAGCGATCAACATTTTCACGAAATCCTTGAACTTATCAATTCCCATAAAGTTGAAATGCTCAGCTTACACGCTCGAACCGTCAAAGGTGGCTACAAGAGTGAAGTTCAATACGAATACATTCAAGAAGCCGCAAAAATTGCAAATTGCCCAGTCCTTGCCAACGGGAACATTACTTCATTTAAAAGCTCAGAAAAGGTTCTTAAAGAAACACAATGTCGAGGAGTGATGATTGGCCGATCTTGTATTCGTAACCCATGGATATTTAGGCAAATAGAAGAGTATCTCACCGGAAAGCCTATCTTTTCTCCAACTTTCAAGGATGTTCGTGGTTATATCGATGATCTTTATCAATTATCGGATGAATCCAATCAAGAGGAGCGATTTAGAATTAATTATCTAAAGAAATTCCTTAACTTTATTGGCATAAGTATCGATAGCGAAGGACAGTTTCTCTATCAAGCGAGACGTTGCAAAAGTAAAGCCGAGCTAGACACCATTTGCGATCATTACTTAATCAATGAGGGTAATTCAGAGAAGATTTATCCACTTGAGCCTATAGCTGGCCTAGTCGCCCGACCCAATTGCGAAATCAAAAACACCTGCTCTTTATGAATAGGTGTTAAAAAACTAGAGTGTTTAACTATTTGTGAAACGTCCTTTTAAAGCGGATATTTGAGAAGCAATCTGTTCCATACTAGGCATACCAATCTGCTTCCTAGATTTTAAAGCAGTTTCCAATGAGAAAACAGATAACCAATTTTTATCAATCCGCTCATCAATGACTTTCACTTTATCATAAGGCAATTCGTCTAAAGGTAGCTCTAGGGATTCAGATAATTTAACTAAAGCACCAACAATGTGATGAGCATCCCTAAAAGGAACTCCTTTCAGTACTAAATAATCAACTACATCTGTGGCTAACAATAAAGGATCTGAAACCGATTTAGCACAACGGGATTCATTAACTGTAACGTCAGAAAGTGTTGCGGCTGCAACCTTAAGCATAAGAGTTAACTGGTCATAAGAATCAAAAACAGGCATTTTGTCTTCCTGCATATCACGATTATAAGTCAATGGCAGGCCTTTCATCATGGAAAATAAAGTTTGGGTATTTCCGATGAGGCGGGCTGACTTACCCCTTATTAATTCAAAACCATCAGGATTTTTCTTTTGAGGCATTAAGCTAGAACCTGTTGTAAAAGCATCAGGCAAACGAACAAACCCAAACTCTGAACTACTCCATAATATGAAATCTTCAGATAAGCGAGATAAGTGCATTCCAGTTACCGCACAAGCATTAGCAAAATCAATAAATAAGTCACGATCACTCACTGCATCCATGCTATTTTGGGTAATGATAGGACAACCCTCATCATCGACAAAGCCCAATTTCTCAGCTACAAATAAACGATCAATGGGCAAAGTACTTCCTGCAATTGCACCAGAACCTAAAGGACAAATATTGGCTGAATCCCATACATTTGAAAAACGATTCATATCCCTTACCAACATTTCTACGTACGCTAATAAATGATGTGCGATAGGAACCGGCTGAGCTCTCTGCAAATGCGTATATCCAGGAATAATTACTTCCGCATTCGCTTCAGAAAATTCCAAACAGCTTTGCACCAATGACTCAATATCTGCTATAACTGATACACAAGCATCTTTAAACCAAAGGCGCATATCTGTAGCGACTTGATCATTACGGCTTCTCGCAGTGTGTAATTTAAGTGCCTCTGGCGAAACTTCAACCAAGGCTTGTTCAATATTCATATGAACATCTTCCAGATCAGAACGCCATTCAAAATTCTGTGATTCAATCGCTTTTTCAACAGAATCTAAACCGGCCAAAATTGATTTCAATTCTGACTCATTTAAAATACCAACTTTTTCCAACATCGAAGCGTGTGCACGACTGCATTCAATATCATATAAAGCCAATCGGCAGTCAAAAGAGACTGACTCCCCTATTTGTAACATTAAATCAGAAGGCTTATTATCAAAACGTCCGCCCCAGGTAGCTTGCTGTTTATTTTTACTCATTATATAATATTGAATCTAATTACCATTTATAGACATTCCAAAATATTCACAATCAAATACTTTGAGAATAATTAGCTAAGCTTTCCTCTAAAGATCTACCCGCGGGAAAACATGTTTTTCCTAAACACAATTGAAAATCAACTTCAGGATCAAAAACCACAAAGAGTCTTCGCCAAGGGTACTTAAGCAATATTTGTCTTACGGAATCGATAGTTTCTTCACTGTTGGTTTTAATGACCGCAATTGAATCAGCCTCAGCTATAGCCTCTAAACTACAAGCAATTGCACTCGCATGCTGCCTAGCTCCCTGAGAATAAAAGGAGCGCTCTTTAATTAAAACGGATTCATAGTCGCTTTCACCAGTTAAAGCATATAACTGCGAAACAACATGTAGGACCATGGCATTACCCGAAGGGGTTGCATTATCAAACCACTCTTTCCTTCGGACAATTGGCGCCTCTTCATCTTTCGAAGTATAATAAAAGCCAGAAGCATCTGTATCGCCAAAATACGAATCAATATACTTATAACAAGCCTTTGCTTTATTCATATAATTTGAAGAAGCACCTGCCTCAATCCAATCTACTTTCCCCGCGACGGCCAATAAAGCTTGAGCATAACAGGCATAATCATGCAAAAACCCAGGGACTCGTTTGTTTGAATCCTCATAATAAACTGAACTCAATGAAAAGCACCCTGTAAAAGTTGCCGTCAAATTAGAATCAATAAAATCAACAATGTGCCGAGCCTTTGCCACCCAGTCCTTACGATTCAGATAAAACCCTGCTTCCGCTAAGGCTGAAGCCAAAAGACAATTCCAAGCAGTTACTACTTTATTGTCTCGAGGAGGTAAATTACGATTTTCTTCTCGAAATTTCAGTAATACTTTTCGTGCATCTTTCAAATCATCACGCACTGTAAAATCGCCATCTTGTAATGCTAAGACTGACATATCGCCTTCAAAATTGCCACTTTGAGATACCCCATAGGCTAAAGAAAACACTTTGCCTAAAGATGGTCCTAAGATTTGTTCTACTGTCTCAAGATCCCAAACATAGGACTTACCTTCTTCTCCATCCACATCTGCATCCAAAGCAGAAGCATAAAGCCCACAATCCAACAATAATTCTCGATCCAGCCAATCCACTGTTTCTTCAATAACCGATCGATACAAAGGCTCTTTATTTAATAAATAGCCCCGAAGATAGCTCTCTAAAAGCAAGGCATTATCATAGAGCATTTTTTCAAAATGCGGTACTAGCCAATGAGCATCGACACTGTAACGGGAAAACCCACCACCAAGCTGGTCAAAAAGTCCTCCATGTGCCATTGCCTTCAAAGTTTGGCCTACAACAAAATCGATTCGCTCTCCTAAATCCTTACTCGTTTCTTTATGATCTCGCATCGACATCAAGAAATTCAGCACCATCGCTTGAGGAAACTTAGGAGCCTGCCCAAAGCCACCATATTGGTCATCGTGATTTCCGCATATTCCTTGAGCAGCAAGATTTAAATCAGAAAAATTAAAATCCTTACTTCCATTACTTGAAGCACTGCTTGCCAATAGATTATCCCGTATCGCCTCAGCATTTTCCGTTAATTCATCACGAGATTTTTGATAGAAATCAGAAATACGAACCAAGAGCTGTGGCCAAGGAACTAAACCATTACCTCGATCTTCTGGCGGAAAATAAGTGCCACCAAAAAATGGACGACCGTCTGGCAAACAAAACACATTTAAAGGCCAGCCCCCTCTCTGAATAATCATTTGCACTGCCTCCATATATACTTGATCCACATCAGGCCTTTCTTCTCGATCCACTTTAATACATATAAAGTGCTTGTTCATAATATCTGCGATATACGAATCCTCAAAACACTCATGAGCCATAACATGGCACCAATGGCATGAGGAGTAACCAATTGAAATCAAAATAGGTTTATCTTTCTCCTTAGCTAATTCAAAAGGTTCTTTACCCCAACTAAACCAATGAACTGGATTATTAGCATGTTGCCTTAGATACAGGCTTGCTTCATTGGAAAGAGAATTTTTCATAAGAAGGTTTAATAAAAATAGAAAAAAGAAATATGTCTATTGCATTGATACACTACAATCAATATACAAGCTAAAATAATCAATAAAACTATGCCTAGAATAAAAATTCTCAGTGATCGTGTTGCGAATCAAATTGCAGCTGGAGAAGTTATTGAAAGACCTGTAGCGGTTATCAAGGAGTTGATTGAAAATAGTATTGATGCAAAAGCGACAAGGATTTCAATTGAAATCAATAATGGTGGTAAGTCCTTGATAAAAATTTCCGATAATGGAATTGGCATGGATGAAGATGAGGCACTACTTTCTTTAGAACGCCATGCGACTAGCAAATTAAGAGAAGCCAATGACCTCAATGAGATTACCAGTTTTGGCTTTAGAGGTGAAGCTCTACCTTCGATCGCTTCTGTTTCACAATTCACCCTAAAAACTCGTACAAAAAATTCCATCGAAGGAATTGAAATCAACGTAACTGCAGGAAAGTTATTAAGTCAAAAAGCGTGCGGTATGCCGCACGGAACTATTATAGACGTAAAAAATTTGTTCACCGGAGTACCTGCTAGGAGAAAATTCCTTAAAACCGAAAACACCGAATCCGCCCATATATATTTTGCGGTACGCCTCTTCGCCTTAGCGCATCCGCATATCGCTTTTGAACTTATCGATACAGGAAAAATTATTTTAAAATCGGCTTCATGTAGCAGTCTCAATGATCGAATCAGCGAAATATGGAATCGCAATATTGCTAAAGACTTGTTGCCGATATCGGCAGAAGATAAAAATTCGAATCTTAAAATAAATGGCTTGATAGCAAAGGTGGGAATCGATCGATCCACTCGCAGAGAAATGATTTTCTTTGTTAATAATCGTCCTGTAGATAATCGTACATTATCTTATGCGGTACTCGATGCTTATATGGGCCAAATACCGAAAGGACGTTTCCCTGTTGTCTTTTTATTTTTAACCATTGATCCCAAGGATGTTGATGTAAACATTCACCCAACAAAAAAAGAAATACGCTTTCGAGATGAAGCAAGTGTGCGACAATTTACACTTCAAGCAATACATGCAAAATTAGAAGCATCCAATCCACATAGGATTCAAAAGCAAAACAATCCGTCATCGGAAATTCCTGAGCCCTCACCTACTCCAATAATTGCCACCAATCAACATCAAGAAAAATCAGAAGATACAGTCTCCGTTGCTAATGATTCTTTGCAACAACCAAGCCAAGTAATTAAGAATTACGGTCTAGAACCCTCTCCAACCTTAAAAGCTCTTGATAGAGAAAGTCCCATTGATAAACAGACCCCTAGCTCAAATACAAATATTAAAGTTAATTGGGTCTATTTACATACACTTAAAGAAAAGTATGCCGTGTACCAAACTCCAGAAGGAATTGTACTGCTTAATATTTTACGAGCGAAACAGAGAATCCGTTATGAAGAAGTCTTAGCGCAAGTCAGCAAAAGTAGGCCAAGCAAACAAGATTTAATCATCCCAATACAGATAGAATTAGAACCGTTAGCTGCCACAACTCTCGAATCTCATTTAAATCAACTTAATGATTACGGCTTTACTATCGAATCTTTTGGAAAAAATTTTTACCGAATACTAAGTATTCCAGATTGGTTAAAAATTAACTATGTGGAAAAATTCACGTTGGATTTAATCGATCAATTAAGAACCAGAGGTGGCTATTCAAAAAGTCCTAAGCAATCTGTTTTCTGGGAACAAATTGCTCAAAGCTCGATCAAAGACTTTTTGTTTAATTCAGAAAAAGAGCATGCTTCATCTTTAGAAAAATTACCGTCCCTACTCTTTCGATGCGAAGAACCTCTAACTAACCCATTAGGTAAAATCATATTTTTCGAGCTAAACTGGAATGACATTGAGAAAAAAATTAACTAACATATTGTTGATTACTGCTCCTAGAGGGTTACTATAGTTAGTTAGTTAATGACGAAAATACCCCTAAATTTTAATCATATAGTATCCTCGAATTTAAACTTATTTTCAAGCAATGGTGACATTTGCTCCTTATGCGATGCCGCAATTGCTCATGATTTATTATCTGTTTTAGTATTTCCGACAAGTATTCCATTCTGCGCAAATCTTCTAAATCATACCTCGATCAAGCTAGATGCAGTAATTGCATACCCTCATGGTCGCTCAACCTTGAAGTCAAAGATAGCCGAAATTAATGAAGTAGCACAGCTAGGTGCTGATGCTGTTACTGTCTATATTAATTATTCAGCTCTTCGTGCTGGTGAAAAAAATGTAATTGCTGAAGAAATTCAAAAATTAGCAAAGATCTGTCAAAAGATATCATTAGATTTAACTATCGCTTTAGAGGGCTCTATTCTAGAGCCTAAGCATCTAAAGTTTGCTCTTAACACATCTATTCAATCGAAAGTTGATGCCTTTCTCAGTTCATATGGAGCCTCATTTTCTGAAACATGCCATCAAATTACACAACTTGCCTCTGACAAAAAATCACCCATAAAACTGCAAGCCTATTTAAAAAAGTTAAACCCTAAGCTTATACATAAGCTCAACAGTTTAGGCGCAGATACTATAATTTCAGACGGAGAGCTGAACAAAATCAAATAACTAAAAAAACAATTTTTCGATATTCGAAAGAAGTATATTTGAGGGAATGATTTTTGTACCATTCTTTACAAATAATACAGGCTCTACCCCAAAATCATAATCTGGGTTGTAACGAGTCAATTTTATATCCACCCCATCCGGCAAACTTAATTCGGACTCTCCAAGTGCTTTCCAATGTATCGGAATACCAAACCTTGCAAAAGTAACTTCCCATCCTGCAATATCTGATTTCGACAAACCATTAGCTTCTAAAAAACATGGATTATTTTGGATAAAGAATGGCATAGCATTACTTCGCACTTTAATTGCAAGAATATGGGGCAAGGATTCAAGGTAAGATTTAAAATCCACCGATTGGTTTTTGCGGATTGAGCGATAGAAGTCGAGTGGATCCACACCGAGTAAATTCATGCCATTCCAATTCTTATGCCAATTCTTTGTTTCATAAGATTGGGATTTAAACCATGATTGAAAATTATCGGACAATTGGATTCCAATTTCAAAATGTAAATGAGCCCTGCTTTTAGGAATCGTATAGCCACCAGAACTATTTCCCATCCGCCCTAATCGAGCGCCTTCTCTTATAGAATGATTTAAGCGAAGTTTATGATCAATTGAATCCAAATGCGCATATAATGAATAAAAATTGAACCCTCCTTCTTTATGCAATAAAACAACATATATCCCATAACGACTTTTACTAGAATCCTCATTGATGTGAACTACCTTACCAGGAAGCACCGCAAAAATTGAATCTAAGACTACTTTTTTTGTGTCGAACTTAATCCCGTATAAATCCAATCCTTCGTGAAACTTTTTACCTTTGTTACGAACAAGTCCATATAAACCAGACGATGGATTACCCGAGCCTGTTGCCTGAACAAAATCTTCTATTGATTTGCCGTTAGCAAAGGCAGGATTCGGCGTAGGCCATATCAACCCGTAACAATTGCAACTGAGTGTTAAAAAGAAAAAGAATATTTGAAGCACCCTCATGCTTGCAGAATTTTTTTTTAGATTACAATAAAAGATCACCGATAATAGCCTCTACTTTTGAAACGCTTTCAAGGTTTGGAATCACTACTGGTACAGCAAACTCTCGTTTTGTTTTTACGTGGACGAAGATTTGTGACTCTGCTTCAGCTTTGATTGATTGCGATTTCAGTACACGCTTTCTCTCCAAACTCACAGCAAATAGATACTTAAGCAAGCCGAGTTCTTCTTGCTCTTCATTTGTCTCACTAGAGTCGAAAAGAGAAAAAAAGAAGCTTTCAGCTGAATGCTTTCTTTCTTCCTGAGTTAAAGCTTTAGCCTCTTCGGCAAAAACTCGAGACCATTTCCCAAGAATTATTGTATCTTCTGTTTGTTTCCATTCTGAAAATTCTACTTCGAGAAGATCGCAACGAATCATTTCGTTATTCCTTATATCTTTTAAGACAATACAGAGAACTTTATCTCCATCTTCAAAAGCCTTACCTGAAATTGATGATAGCTTTCCAAAATCTTTTATTTCCCAGTGAAACATTCTATAAAATGTCTTTCATGTTCCATAATTTTCAAGCTTTTACTCACTCTTGCTAGAAATTTATTGCAGTAAATACCTAATTTAAACATTAAAAGACTATGGGAAGAACCATTGCTATTGGAGATGTACACGGTTGCGCAAGAGAACTTGAGAAATTATTGAAAAAACTCAAACCGCAAAAATCCGACCGCATCATACAACTTGGAGATTTAATCAATAAAGGTCCAGATAGCCATGAGGCTATTCGTCTCGCCAAAGCATATGACATACAAGCTATAATGGGTAATCATGAAATGAGATTGCTTTCAGCTAAAAAAGAAAAACGTCTAAAATACCTCAATAGTCATTACCATCATACCTATAAGCAATTAAACAAGTCAGATTGGAAATTTTTAAAACATCTTCCAAAGTTTATTTATGAAGGTGCATTGGATACTCTTTTTGTGCATGGAGGATTCGTTCCTAATGAACCTTGGCACTCTCAAAGTTTAGATACTGTAACAAATGTACAGGTAATTACAAAGGAAGGTTTACCAGAAAAACGCACACATCGCTCAAAGTCTAAATTATGGGTAAACTATTGGAAAGAGCTCACATTTGTCATTTATGGACATACACCAAGAAGAAGGATTTTCAAAAAAAGAAACACCTTATGCCTAGACACAGGTTGCGTCTATGGAGGTAAACTGACAGCTTACTTAGTTGAAGAAAATAAACTGATTTCAGTAAATGCGAAACAAACCTACTGCTGAACCTTTTCTTGATACTGAATTTCTTTCAAATCGCTATGAAAAGCATTACCATGGTTGGTCGCATTTACATAACCAGATCTGATAGTAAAATCTCCGAAGCGTTCGTTAGCTTGGCGGTTTTTTGCATAATCAATAAAAATAGGTTTTAAACACTCAATAATCTGTTCGTGAGTTACTGAATTTTTATATAACTTATTTAAACGTTCACCATCAAAACCAGCTCCAAGGTATAAATTATACTTCCCTGGCACCTTTCCAACTAATCCAATCTCACCTAAGTAAGGACGGCCACAACCATTTGGACAGCCGGTAGATCGTATGATAATTGGCTCATTGTATAAGCCTAGTTCTTCCAGCAAGCCTTCGATTTCAGTCACTAAAGTAGGCAAATAACGTTCAGATTCAGCAAGTGCTAAACCACAAGTAGGAAGCGCGACACAAGAAATTTGATTTTTTCGAATACCCGAAAATTTCTCATAACCATCAAGTCCATATTCTTCAATTAAAGCCTGTATTTCCGCTTTGTCTTTGTCGGCTATTCTTCCAATGATGATGTTTTGATTAGCAGTTAAGCGAAAATCTCCCTTATGAATTTTGGCAATTTCTTTTAGACCTGTTTTGATTTTAAGTTTGTCATTATCCAATACACGTCCCCCTTCGATATAGAGTCCCACGTTCCATAAACCCTCAAAATCTTGAACCCAACCATAACGGTCACTATTGCTTTCAAACTTATAGGCTTTGGGGGCTTCTAATTTATATCCCAATCGTGTTTCTAATTCTTGTAAAATTGCATCTTTACCACGATCTTCCACAGTGTATTTAAATCGAGCATGTGCACGATTAGTCCGATCACCGAAATCTCTTTGTATGGATACGATTTTTTCTGAGACATCGATTACTTGATCGGGTGTACAAAATGCAATCACATCCGCCAATCGAGGAAACGTCTCCTCATTGCCATGTGTCATTCCCATGCCACCGCCTACGGTTACATTAAAACCTAATAATTGATCATCTTTAATAATTGCAATAAAGCCTAAGCAATGAGCAAAGACATCTACATCATTATGGGGTGGTATAGCGAAAGCTATTTTAAATTTTCTTGGCAGATAGGTTTTTCCATAGAGTGGCTCGATTTCAGAATCCCCATGAGACACAACTTTCTCTCCATCTAACCATATTTCAGCATAAGCAGAAGTCCTTGGTTTTAAATGTGTATCCACTGCTTCAGCTATAGCTTGTACCTCGGTAAAAACCCTACTTTCTGGAGGGTTAGGGTTGCTCATAACATTTCGATTCACATCGCCACAAGCAGCTAATGTTGTTAACAATGCGTCATTCACTGTGCGAATGGTGTTTTTTAGATTACTTTTCAGTATGCCGTGAAGCTGAAGTGCTTGGCGTGTCGTAATTTTCAATGTATCAAATTCACAAAAATTGGCTAAGTCATTGACAGCGATCCATTGCTCAGGAGTACAAATACCACCTGGTAAGCAGATACGAGCCATAAAGGTGTAGGCTTTATCTAACTTCTTTCGCCTTCTTTCTGCACGATTATCACGATTATCCTGTTGGTAAATACCATGAAATTTAGTTAACTGCTGATCTTCAGCAGATATAGAACCCGTTACTGATTCTGACAAGCCTTCGAGAATGGTTCCACGAAGAAACTCACTCGCCGACTTAATCGACTCATTCTTATGCAATTTTTCCGGTGATTGACTATCTGATATCATAAAAAGTTTTACTCTCTGCGACTATTTCTTAAAACACTTATTTGATGCTACGACTTGACTCTATTTATTTGTTTGTCAGTTAAGAAGTAATAAAATTAAAATAAATTAACAAATAATCAAGTCTTTAAGAGAATCAGATAAAGCGAAATTTCAACTATTAACACGATAAACTGTCTAAAATGTCCGACAATTTTCCAAAGAACACACCCTTAACCCCAGCGATATCAGAAAAACTAGCATCTTTGTTTTCTGAAATGCAAATCGATGAAATTAATTGGTTGCGTGAACATTTGAATGCACTTGCAAAGAAAACAGCCGATAAAGCTTCTGAGCTAATGGTCTTGTACGGAACTGAATCAGGCAATGCAGAATCCTTGGCTGAACAAACTGCAGAAAAAGCTAACAAATTAGGCTTCAAAGCTAAAATCAGCAACATGGCTGATATTTCATTAGCTACTCTTAAAAAAGTAGACAACTTGCTTGTGATCGTCAGTACATGGGGCGAAGGTGATCCCCCGGAAACTGCGATTGAATTTTATGAAGCATTCATGTCTGATGCTGCACCCAAATTGGATCCAATCAACTTCTCAGTACTCGCTCTAGGAGATACAAGTTATGAACACTTTTGTAAGATTGGAAAAGATTTTGATAGTCGCCTAGAGAATTTAGGAGGCAACCGCCTATTCCAAAGAAAAGATTGTGATGTGGATTTTGATGACGAATTTGCAGAATGGTCTGACGGAGCACTCAAGGCTTTTTCAAGTGTACTAACAGTAGATACTAGTAGTAATACGGCAAGTACACAGACCCAAACTGCTGTTAAATATTCGCGCAAAAACCCATGCCAATCCGATCTTTCAGAACGTATTAATTTAAACGGCACTGGTTCGGCAAAGGAAACCATGCACCTGGAATTTGATTTAAGCGATACCGGTCTCACCTATGAGGCAGGTGATTCATTAGCCGTTCAGCCAAAAAATTCTGATGAACTAGTAAACGCTTTATTGGAAACTACTCAATTCGATCCTAGTACTTCCGTATCAATCAAAGAGGAAACGTATAGCTTAGCTGAAGCATTTAAATCCATACTGGATATCACAACTCTATCCATTCCTTTTTTGACTCGATACAATGGAATTGCTAACAACCAAGCCTTAGCAGATTTATTAGAGGATGAAGACAAATCAAACATTCAAAGTTACATCAATGGAAGAGACTTAATTGATGTATTAGTTGATTATCCTGCAAAAGAATTAAACCCTCAATCACTCGTTGATTTATTGAGAAAATTACCACCCCGCTTATATTCGATCGCTTCTAGTCAAAAAGCCCATCCCGATTCTGTTCACCTAACCGTGGCTGTTGTACGCTATGAAACGCACGGAAGAAAGCGTGAAGGCGTTTGTTCATCCTATCTTGCAGATCGCTTAGATTTAGATGCAACCGCAGATGTGTTTGTCACACCAAATAAAAACTTCAAGCTCCCTAAAAATACAGATGCACCCATTATTATGGTAGGACCAGGAACAGGCATCGCTCCATTTAGAGCTTTCATGCAAGAGCGAAAAGCCCTTGGTGCTAAAGGGAAAAACTGGCTCTTCTTTGGTGATCAACATTTTATTACAGATTTTCTCTACCAAGCAGAATGGCAGACTTATCAAAAAGAAGGCTTGCTCAGTAAAATTGATTTAGCGTTTTCCCGTGACCAAAAAGAAAAAGTCTACGTACAAGACAAGATGCTTGCCAATGCTAGTGAGCTATTCTCATGGCTCGAATCAGGTGCATATTTTTACGTATGTGGAGATGCCAGTCGTATGGCCCATGATGTCGATAAAGCTTTGCATCGAATCGTGCAAGAACAAGGAAGCATTTCTAAAGAAGATGCTGTCGCATATGTTAAAAATATGAAAAAGGAGAAGCGCTACCTTAGAGACGTTTATTAAAATAAGCTTAGTAAGATAAAATCTCTATAAAGTTTGTGAAAACTGTCGCTCAATAATTTTAAGTGCTTCTTTCGGCACCCAGTTCTTCCAGTCTGGATCTTTATTCATAATTTGCTTCATCACAGCACGACTCGTCTTTGCAAGTAAAGTCGGATCTCCTGTGCCTACTGGACAAATTCGCTTATTGTTTTTCAGATGACGATAAAACAATTCCCAACTTTCAGGTGCCTTAAAATTATCCGCAGTTACCAATTCACCACTTTTAAAGTTATGCCAAGGGTAAACATACAGATTCACTTTATTTTTAAATAATCGGCCAAAAGATTCAAGCATCCCGCCTTCTAAATCTTGGGACCATTTTTCTTTAAATAACTCATTCAATAAACCAATACTTAAAACAATGGCTATCGGTTGGCTTGTACAATGACTTAGATAAGTGGTTAAACGATAAAATTCAGCACTTCGAGATATTAATACCGTCTTGCCTAAGGCTTGAATCGCATCGGCTCTGTCAAGAAATTCTCCATGATCCATAGAGCCATCACGTAATAAATTATTGGTACTGATTTCACAAATTTCAACAAGGTCTTTCGATAATTCTTGAGACAGCTCAGTCTGAAAAACCCGCTTTGATTGAGCCAACATGTCTAAATGTAATTTCAAGATAGGGTTGAAGCTACCTCTAAGTAAAAGTATTGGCTTCTTGTATAAAATTCCCATTGGCTGAACGACTTGACCTTTGGTATCAAAAACGGTCGCTTCGGTAAGCCCACTTTGTACAAGCTGCAAAGCGCATAAGCGGTTATCAACATACTTAAACCCCTCTTCTTCGAAGCGAAGTAAATCAATCTCAACTCGACTTGAGCTCAATCCATCGACTAATGATTCAACAAATAATTTCAAATCATGCTTATATTTAAATGCGGCATAAATTAAATTTACACCAATGATGCCCAATGCCTCCATTTGATCTCTGTTATCTTTATCGAGTAAACGAACATGAATACGAATTTCACACGGTTTATCATTTGGCTTCAATTGATATCGAATGCCTAGCCAGCCATAACATTCTCCATCATCGTTGTAACCCCTTGCTCGTACTGTATTACAAAAAGCAAAAAACGTGGTAGTTTCACCCATTGATTTAGCTAAGCGTTGGACTAGCAGATCATACTCATATTCTAACATAGACTTAAGTCGATCTTGAGACACATAACGCTCAGTTTTTCCATAAAGAGCGTCACTCATAATCATATCATAAGCAGATATGGTTTTTGCCACGGTACCCGCAGAAGCCGAAACTCGAAAGAACCAATTTGCCGTCTCTTGCCCTGCTCCAATTTCAGCAAAAACTCCGTAAATACTGGGATCTAAATTTATTTCTAACGCTTTTTCGTAAACAGATTGTCTTTTTTTCATTTTTTTTAATACTAATAGACTGTTTTAACAATGAATCAACGAAAGATTAAACAGTCTTTTCATTTAATATGCTTAATCTTAGCAGGATTGATGCCTTTTCATGTAAGCTTAGCTGAAACGGAAAATGTCCCTCTTTTTCAAAAAAACAGTCACTTTGATTATGACATTTATTGGAGCTTTTTAAAAATAGGTTCTGCTCAATTAAGTTTCCATGATATTGAGATATCAAAAAGCACCGATAAAAAATACGAGGTACGGTTTAGTGTTAAAAGTAATGAACTAGTCAGCGCGATTTATCCAATAGAAAGCCATATCGTGAGTTCACTAATAATATCAAACGACCAGATTAAACCTTCAATCTATACAAAAAATTCCAATGAAGGAGGCAAACAAAGTGATTCCATAGTCCGTTTTAATTATCAATTAAATCAAATTACTGAAGAAAAAGATGAGACTCTATTGCAGCCAATAGAAATCACTAAAGATTTACAGGATCCGCTAAGTTTGATTGTCGCAATATGCCAAAATGATTTTCAGATAGACCCGATTTTTCAACAAGATGTAAGCGATGGAGGGCAAATAATTTCTATTCGATCATCCTACCTACAATCAGAAACAATTAAAACCCAACTCGGAGAATTTCGGACCGAAGTTATAGACATAGACCCACAACGTTTGCGTGGTGTATTTAAGAAAAGTCCAGATGCAAATGTCGTTCTCTATCTTAGCGAACACAGTCCAGCCATACCCTTAAAATTAAAGAGTAAAGTACGAGTTGGAAGCTTCTATGCAATTCTCTCTGGAGGAATATATCAAGGAAACCCAATTAAGGGTAAACAAATAGAATCACCACAAAAACCTCTTACACCAATCCAAGGGCTAAAGAGACGGTTTAAACGATAATTCAATAGAGCCTATTCTAAACCTAATTGTTTACGGCCTAGCTCTGATATCATATGAGGGTTCCATGGTGGTTCCCAAATAATCGACACCTCGGCTGATTCGACTTCTGGAATCAACTCAATTTGTTTTTTTGCATCTTCCGCAATCACAGGCCCCATTCCGCAACCCTGTGCAGTTAGAGTCATCTGTACATAGACCTGATAAGCGCCTGATGCACTCGGCTCAGAAATTCTCAAATCATAAATCAAACCCAAATCAACAATGTTTAAAGGAATTTCAGGATCAAAACATTGTTTTAAGGCATCCCATACTAAATCCTTAGAAAAAGGTTGATCCGATTTAGCCTGCGTGGGCTGTGTCGCGGTTTCATTTAAATACTCTTTAAGTTCTGCCCCTAAAGCATCCCAATCTTTACTAGGAATCCGATACAAGCCCTCTGCCGTACGTACCGTGACAGCACCGCCTAAAGCTTGAGATATAGTTACAACAGTACCCGCTGGTATAGTGTACTCTTCACCAGCAGGAATAATTGTAGCTAAAGTATCGCGATTTAATGTAATTTCTTGGTCAAAATTCATTGCTTAAAATGTATGTTTTAAAGTTTTAAAACTTGATAAATACTAACTTAAAATACTTAAGATAGGGTATGTCAAAAGTAATCATAATAGGTGCTGGTGGAGTCGGTAATGTTGTAGCCCATAAATGTGCTCAATCTCCACAAATATTTTCTGAAATTGTATTGGCTTCGAGAACCTTGAGCAAATGTGAGACCATTGCTAAAACAGTATTAGAAAAAACCGGCCGTACCATAAAAACTTATGCTATAGATGCCGACGACGTCACGAGCACTAGTGCATTTCTCAAAGCTGAAAACCCAGATTTAGTCATTAATGTCGCTTTACCTTACCAAGATCTGCCTTTAATGGATGCCTGTTTAGAAGCAAAGGTGGATTATTTAGACACCGCAAACTATGAACCACCTAACGAAGCAAAATTTGAATACAAATGGCAATGGGCATATCAAGATCGTTTTAAAGAGGCAGGCCTCACTGCCCTTCTAGGGTCTGGATTTGATCCTGGTGTGACTAATGTATTTTGTGCTTATGCTCAAAAACATCTATTTGATTCGATTGAAACTATAGATATTTTAGATGCAAATGCGGGTGACCACGGATACCATTTCGCTACGAATTTCAATCCAGAAATCAATATACGTGAAATCACCCAAAACGGTCGCTATTGGAAAAAAGGAGCATGGATAGAAATTGAAGCCATGAGCGTACATCAAAAATATGATTTTCCTGTCGTTGGAAAACAAGATGCATACTTATTGTATCATGAAGAGTTAGAGTCCCTTTCTAAAAATATCCCAAATTTAAAACAAATTCGCTTTTGGATGACTTTTTCTGAGAAATACCTAACACACCTTAAGGTACTTGAAAACGTGGGCATGACGTCAATAAAGCCGATTGAATTCAAAGGAAAATCGATTCAACCAATTGAATTCCTGAAAGCAGTTTTACCAGATCCTTCTAGCTTAGGACCTAGAACAAAAGGAAAAACATGTATCGGTTGCGATATCACTGGAATCAAAGACGGTGAGAAAAAACGCATTTTCATATACAATGTTTGCGACCATGAAGCTTCATATAAAGAAGTCTTAAGCCAAGCGATTAGCTACACAACTGGGGTTCCTGCTCGTATTGGTGCAGAAATGATTTTGAGCCAGGCATGGAAAAAAGCAGGTGTTTGGAATATGGAGCAAATGAATCCCGATCCCTATATGGAAGCTTTAAATACCTATGGGCTACCATGGCAAGTCATTGAATTACCGCTTTCTCAATAATCCAAAGATGTAAAGTTGACTTTTTGAGTAATAAACTCATAAATTGAGCTTAATGGAGAAAATTTCGACAGTCGAATCAGTAGTCTCATCGTATCCAAATTTAGAAGATAGTACCGCATTTGCCCGTATCCAATGGGCAAAAAATACCTTCGGAGATTCACTTGTAATGAGTACGAGTTTTGGAATCCAAAGTGCGGTATTATTACACTTAGTGACCCAACAAATACCGAATATTCCAATTATTTTTATTGATACAGGTTACCTATTTCCTGAAACCTATTCCTTAGCCGAAGACTTAACTAAGCGTTTAAAATTAAATTTACTAACCTATCGTGCGAACCTCGCACCGAAAGAACAAGAAGACCGATACGGAAAGCTCTGGGAGCAAGGGGAAGAAGGACTCGATCAGTACAACAAAATCAATAAAATTGAGCCCATGAATCGTGCCATTACTGAACTCAAAGCAAGTGCTTGGCTTTCTGGACTCAGACGACAGCAATCGCAAAGCCGTAAGAATCTTTCCGCTGTTCAAAGGCAAAACAAAGTAACCAAAATTTACCCAATTATCGATTGGGATGATGCCACTATTTATAAATACATAACGGAGAATAATTTACCCTATCATCCACTTTGGAAGAAAGGCTATGTCTCTGTTGGAGATTGGCATAGCTCAAGCCCACTAAAAGCGAATATGACAGCAGAAGAAACACGCTTTAATGGGATAAAGAGAGAATGTGGACTGCACTTAGATACAGGTGCTAATGATTTCCAAATATAAGTATACTTGTATTTATATCTTACCCTGACCATTCAATAGCCTAGTCCCCGACGCTCTTAAGAATCAGCAAATAAAGCTTCGATATCACAATATTCAGATACCGATTCCGTTTCGATCGATTTGTCCGTTCTTCGTACTAGACCCGCAAGGACTTTTGCTGGACCGCATTCTACAAACTTATCTATCTGGATAGATTGACTAGACCGTGAAATACATTCTTCAAAACGAACTGAAGAAACTATTTGCTGTACCAAGGCATCTTTTATCGCCTGAGGTTCTGAAATCAAATCACCCGTAACATTGGTATAAACAGGATAGTTAGGGCTTTTGAATTCAAATGGCTCGATAAAAGAGGCAAAAGCAATCTTAGCTGAATCCATTAGTCGACTATGGTAAGCACCTGCAACATTCAAAGGACGCACCAACTTAAATCCCATGCTCTTATCTTTTGCCACTTCAACTGCATCCATAACTTTTGCCTTTTCCCCAGAAATAACAATCTGCCCTGGGCAATTTAAATTGGCAATTTGAATATCAAAACGATTGCACAATTCTTGTACTGCAGATGCTTCGCCACCGATCACGCTAGCCATACCCCCTTCTGTTGCATCACACGCTTCTTGCATCAAACGCCCACGTTCTGCTACTAAACGAAGCCCAGTTTCAAAATCATAAACGCCCGCAACCGCTAATGCTGTCAATTCTCCTAGGCTTAGCCCAAAAACCACTCCAACATCCTTGATATATCCTTTTGCCTCTAAAAGCTTAAACAAAGCGTAACCATGCACATACAAGGCTGGCTGACAGACACGTGTTTCTGTTAATGCTTCATCGGGACCTTCAAAACAAATTTGCTTCAAATCCCAACCAAGTATAGAATTTGCTGATGTGTATAAATCATCGACTAATTCTGAATTTTGACATAAAGTACGCCCCATTCCAACGAATTGAGCGCCTTGTCCTGAAAATAATAGTCCTGTTCCCATAAATTAATTTTTCAATCATATATGCGACTCTAATAAATCGAATCAACAAGAAATCTGACTAAATCTAAAAAAGTATGCTTTACCTTGAACTAGAGTTTATTATCAAAGTATAAGTCTAATAAAGATAAGTTTTATGCGTAACATCGATTTAAAATCTCATTGGGATAAATTACTGGCACTCGCCGAAACATTAAAAGCAAAAGAACCCGCTCTTTCTACGCTTTTAAACGAAACCATTTTAGAAAGAAATTCATTCGCTGAATCTTTAAGTTATCGCATCACAAGAAAACTCGTAAATGGAACTGCCTCAATTGATGTACTGAGAAAAGAATTTTCGGATGCTTTTATTGATGATCCTAATATTTTACAGTCGATTGCTTGCGATATGCTTGCTGTCAATGAAAGGGACCCAGCCTGCCCTCACATTCTTTTTCCCCTACTCTATTTTAAAGGATTTCAGGCATTAATTTGTTATCGGCTCAGCCACCATTTATGGCATCAAGGGCGAAAGGATTTTGCCTGCTACTTGCAAAGTCTCGTTTCTGAAAGATTCAGTGTAGATATTCATCCCGCTGCAAAAATAGGATGCGGAATCTTGCTCGATCATGCTACAAGCTTTGTCGCCGGAGAAACTGCAGTAATTGAAGACAATGTTTCCATTTTGCATGAAGTGACTTTAGGTGGAACAGGAAAAGAGAGAGGCGATCGTCATCCTAAAATAAAATCTGGTGTTTTATTAGGAGCAGGAGCAAAAATCCTAGGTAATGTCACCATTGGTGAATGTGCAAAAATTGGCGCAGGAAGCGTAGTCGTAAAAGATGTTCCTCCACATAAAAGTGTTGCTGGTGTCCCAGCGGTCATCGTAGGGCACACTAGCGAAGATAACCCCGCTCTTGGCATGTGCCAAATGCTTGATGATTGATTCATTATTTATAGCAGTCACTGAAAACAATTCGGCATTATGGTCGCTCTGTTTTGCCATAGGTGCAGGTTGCTTTCTTACTAGCTTATCAAGAAAAACTCATCTACCAACTTTAGTTTTATTATTATTGGGTGGTTTTCTTTTTGGTCCTGAGGGATTTAATTTCTTTGACCCCAAAGCACTCGGTGAATTTTTACCAATTTTCATTTCTTTAGCTGTCGCAATTATTTTATTTGAAGGAGGGCTCACCTTAGACCTTAGGGAATTCACTCAGACCTCGGTAGTTATTCAACGCTTACTCACTGTCGGCGTACTCATCACGTGGATAGGCATCGCCATCTGTATCGTATTTGTCTTTAAAACAAACATCTCTTTTGCTTTGCTCATGGGCAGTCTCGTTATCGTAACAGGCCCGACTGTAATTGTGCCTTTACTAAGAAGAATACGAATTCAATCACGCATAGCCAATATTCTTCATTGGGAAGGTGTCCTTATTGACTCAATTGGTGTTTTCATCGCTATTCTCTGTTTTGAATGGGTTGTTGAAGGTGGCGGAACGGTTGCAATACCTAATTTTATGATCCGTATATTAAGCGGATTACTCATTGGAAGTATTGGTGGATATTTAATCTACTTGTGCATGGAGCGAAAATGGATCCCCGATACATTAATCAATGCCTTCGCTCTCGCTAGTGCCATGTTCATCTTTGGATTAACCGAATTAGTAAAGCCCGAAGCAGGACTACTTTCAGTCACTGTAGCCGGCATCATTGTTGGCATAAAAAAGCCTCATCGATTAAAAGAGATCAAAGCCTTCAAAGCTGAAATAGTCGATTTGCTTATCGGGCTTTTATTTTTAGTTCTAGTAGCACGACTTGAATTGCATCAATTCAAACACTTTTTCTCTCAAGGCGGTCTTTGGGTATTGATTGCAGTCATCTTAGTAATTCGTCCGCTGAGTGTATTTATATCCTCTTACAAAACTCAGATTAACTTTCGAGAAAAACTTTTATTGAGTTGGATAGCACCAAGAGGAGTTGTCGCGGCTTCTATGGCTTCACTATTTGCTATCTCATTACAAAATAAGGAAAACGCGATCGGTGACCCTCTTCTGATGGAAGCCTTTGTCTATTCAGTGATTTGTACCACCGTATTACTTCAAGGGATGTCCTCTGGAATAGTTGCACGGATATTGCGATTACAAAGGCCTGATCCTAATGATTGGATAATTATTGGTGCTCATCGATTCGGACGAGAGCTTGCTCAAGCTATGAATTTTAATGAGGAACGTTCCGTCATTTTACTAGACACAAATCCTACCAATATCAAACTTGCAAAAAAACAGGGACTCAAAGCTTTACTCTGTGACGGAATGGAAGCCGAGGAACTTTACGAAGAGGAGCAATTACTTTTTGGAACAGGCTACGTTTTAGCCCTTACAGACAATAGCGAACTCAACCAGCTACTGATGCAACGATGGGCGGAACAATTAAACCGAGAAATTGTTTATGGATGGATTCCATCTGACTATGCGCCATCCATCACGAATGTCATTGGACAGCCGATCTTCGGAAACTTAGAACCGCCCGCAGTTTTAAGCAGTGAGTTAATTAAACGAAATTATACCATTGAAACAATTAAAATCAGAATTAGTGAAACAGCCTCTTTAGAATATCCTGACGCAATTCCCCTGGTCGTGCTCAAAGGCAAGCAAGCCAAACCTATAGACCTAAAACAATCCCCTGATAATCAAATTAAAGAAGGCGATTACCTTATAGTCTATCAGAAACAAACTTGAAAATTCTCATACAAATGATAATGATCAGTTACAAAAGGAGCTGAAGATTTAAAGAATTACCGATTTAAACAATTCAGA